>Ga0255177_1000232_pt1 | contig 22799 bp, 42 predicted proteins | sample Atl_Atlam_RepB_8_2_FD_183641 | JGI IMG/M metagenome (GOLD analysis project Ga0255177, IMG submission 183641) | Freshwater microbial communities from Altamaha River, Georgia, United States - Atl_Atlam_RepB_8d | ecosystem: Environmental > Aquatic > Freshwater > River | place: USA: Georgia...
GTGGGCACTTGGAGCGGGAATCGCTAAAGAACTGGCCCGGGTTGTACTTCCAGAGGGAAACACGGTGTCTCGTATTTATATGAATGGGACACTCCGTTCATGGTTACACTACTGTCAAGTACGTATGGGGCCTGAGACACAGAAGGAACATCGTGAAGTGGCTACGAAGTGTTGGGAGATTGTGGTGTCGGTTTTTCCTGTTCTTGGGGAACCTGAGTTTAATCCACAAAACTCATGGAAAGGAGAGGAGTGATTATGGAGTCAAAGCACACAGCGGAGCTCATACGTGTTGATGCGTATGAGGCGTACCCAAAACAGCGTGCGGAGTTTGAGGCCATTCTTCAGCAGTTACTGCGATTACACATTGCAAAGACCGCCGATTACAGCCCTACAAACATCAATGGGGTCGGAGAAATTGGTATTACGGTGCGTCTCTGGGACAAGATGGCACGGTTAATGAACTTGTTGGGTTGGGATATTACGACGGGGTCACTGCGGAGTGCAAAGGAACCGCGCAATGAGCCAATCGAGGACACACTTCTTGATTTGGCCAGTTACGCGATTATTATGCTAATCTATCGCCGCGGTAAATGGGGGAAATAAGATGAGTGAAGAAATGAATGTGCCCGTAGTAGTACCGGAGTATAATCCCGCTACTGATCCTATGCATCCGTACGGTAAAGCGTGTAGTGTCTGCTCCACTGAATTTGACGAAGACGAGTGGGGTATCATGGGTTGGTTGGGAATTTTGCCTGTAAGTTTCTGTGTGACATGCACTACTGGTATCTACAATATGGTACTGCAGTCACTTGATGTCGAAGAAGTAGAGATGATTCTTGAAGAGAAGCGTGCTGAAGCAGCTGGAGAAGTAACTCAGCAAGCGTAGTAAGGGGATGCAGCATCAGCGTAGATGCTGCATTCTTTTTGCCGGTGTAACTCAATGGACAGAGTAACTGCCTTCTAAGCAGTAAGTTGTGGGTTCGAGTCCCGCCACCGGCACCAGTTACTTTTAGACAAACATAAGGAGTTAGACAAAAAATGAATGTTATTTTTGGTGTATACAGTGGGTATAATAGTTTAAAAACTAGTAAAGGCGGGATATATTACTTTGCGAAAAGCTTAAGAAAGCACAATAAAGATTGCAAAGTAATTATACTATGCGAAAGAGGTAAGCTGTTTAAAGAATTAGAGGATCTATGCAACGAGTATAACTTCGATATTTACAGTGATTTTGTTTTTAACTATGATTTGATGCTGCATCGATACGAGATCTATCATCAAATACTCGAAAAGTGGGGTAGTGAAAAAATTGACAAAATAATGCTTTGCGATCTAGACGATATTATTTTTCAAGGGGATCCTTTTTCAATTCAGTTTGACGAGCAAATTTACTGTGCTGCCGAGTGTAACATACTTTCAGACAGAGACAATGGCAGCTCAGGTTTAAATAGATACTGGATTGAGCACGCGTCCTCTGTAGCCGAATACAATAACAACAATTTTGAAAATCAGCCAGTTGTGTGTGCCGGTACAATCTTAGGCACGTACTCAGGTATAATGAACTGTTTGCAATTTTATCTTGGTGTGCAGCGCAGAAAATCGGGTTCTAAAGATTTCTTCGATCAAGGATTGTATAACATTTATATCTACAACTACATAGACGCACACTCTAGAAAAATTCTACCGCACAGAGACTCTCAAATATTAACGTTAGATAGTGTTGTTTTTGATAGCTTGAATGTTCAAGATAATAAAATAGTCAATGATGTCGGGGAACTCTACATTGTTCTGCACCAAATTAACAGGTGTAATCCTGAGTTTATGAAAAGCTTAGTTGATTAGGAGGAAAGTTCGATGATTCATATTATTACACCCTGCACACGGCCAGAAAATTTAAACATAATGCGGCCAACTGTGCCTACTGCGTGTTCTTGGGTAATTGTGTTAGATGCTACACAAGCAAATGCTAATATTAGCTTTGATATACCTATTCATATTTCTGATCCTGCTAACTATAACTCAGCAGTTACGTTGTATCGTTCACCGTATACAGGACACGCGGGCAATCCGAATAGAAACTTCGCTCTTGATCAAATGACTTTTGATGACTTAGACTGGGTGTATATTCTAGATGACGACAATATCATTCACCCAAGCTGGTTCAATCGTGTGATTAGGTTGCAGGATGAGCGACTTAACATGATTAGTTGGGGACAAGTATGGAAAAACGGATCGGTTCGCCTACCACCTTCACCAAACCCTCGTGTGGGTAATATTGATACTTCCTGTTACATGGTTCGCGGTCGGTTAATGAAACACCTTCGATTCGATATGGATTATTGCGCGGATGGTATGCTTGCGGAGCGAGCAGCTTCATTTGGGGGTCATCTTTGCCTTGATGAGTATCTCGGATACTACAACTATCTCCGCACACCGCCAGACAGAGAATAGCAAAAACTGTAACGATAGTGTATAATAACTAGGAAGGGAAATCCTTCCTAGTTATTTCATAGTTGCCGGAGTGGCGGAATGGCAGACGCTACGGTCTTAAAAACCGTTGAGGGGGACCTCGTACGGGTTCGACTCCCGTCTTCGGCACCAAATAAGGAGGTTTTATGACTGAATCAGCTCGCTTAGCAAATTGCCTAATTATTAATGGGCCTAATGTTGATGCATCTAAAATGAAGACTGCGCTTACAGCAAAGAACAAAACACTGCGATCGGAAGACGTAAGCCGAATTGTTACGGCGTACGTGGTAATGGGGGAGATTTCCTTAATTGGCAATCTTATGCCGTTTGCTCAAGCTATTCACGAGACAGGGTGGTTTACCTCCAGACGGTGGTTGGAGAATTATAATCCGGCCGGTATTGGCGCAACCAATGACGGTGCTGAGGGTGGTAAGTGGCTTACTCCCGAAGCAGGTATTTTTGCTCAATATGCACACTTACTTGCGTACGCAGTTAAGCCTACAGCATCGTATGCTGGCGTGATGATTTCTCAGCTGCAGTATCTCGCGAAGTGCTCGCCGCGATACACGACTTTGGAGCGTTTAAATTTACTAGGTATTGCAACGAAATGGGTAGATCTAAACGGTCGCTGGGCGTATCCCGGCAAAACGTACGCACAGGCAATCGCAAAGATTGCCGAATTTATTGTCAATGTTAACTAAGGAGGACACGAATGAAACCAGTACAAATTCCCTTGGAAATGGGGACGTATGGGGCAACGACCCCAACTTTTGCAGTAGACAAGACAGGGGCGATCTATACTACGACGGTAGGAAATCTGCGTGGAAGTGGCCCGTGGGGTACTCGTTTGTGGAAGATAGAGGTAGGCAAAAAAGCACAGCAGTTGTTTTTTGCCCCGGGAAATATTTCTTTAATTTCTGTAGACGGGAAAATGATGGTCGTATTTACCGACCCGTCAAATGGACGAGGGTATAATGCACCGATTTTTTATTTTGAACTTCCCGGGTTTATTCCTGCTGAGTCAGCAGTCTCGGGTACCACTGTTAACATCAATGATGCACAAGTTGCAGAGATGAAGCTTGCAATTCAAACTGCAACCACATTGGCCAATCGTGCGGTAGCAGCTGGCGATAGTGCTGCGACACTTACAAGTCAAGTGAACACGCTTGCAAATCGCATCGATGATTTAGAAAATCAAATTCGGCAGTTAGAGGCCCAGAAGCCAGCTCAATCGCTATCCAAGCAAGAGATTGCGGACCTCGTGTGGTCAAAAATCTGGGATATGCTGTGGATTCTTCGACAAGATATGTCAAAAGGTACAGCCAGTGATCCCAATTCGCAAGGATGGATCAACGATCTTACCGCGTTTATTAAAAAGGTGCGGTAATGCAAACGTTCGCTATTAAACCTTTTTTTGATTTTCGTGATGAGTCGTGGCCAAGTGAGGTGAGTGTCGATTTACCGAGTAAATCAACTGTCACTGTAGAGCAGTACGCAAACTTTGTGTACTTCCATGTACACTACAATCCTGCCATGGATACAATAGTTAAGCGTACCGTGTGTTTAATTGTGGCCGGGGAGGCTATTCCTGATGCCTATGAACATATTGGTACACTTGTACCATTTCTCTCAGTTGAAGAGGGGGGAGAGGTAGCTGAACAAGGTGATGAGCCTCCAACAGAGATTGGCCCGCTTACTGAGGAAGATTTCTACAGTAATTATCGTATAATTAACGTATACATCGCGCCAGAGACTCCAGCAAAGTTACCACTGGCAGCGTGGTCGTTTGGGAGGGACAAATGATCATAGACATAGAGAACTTGGAGCGATTGACCATTATTATCGAGTCAATTGCTACTGAGACACGAACCAGTCTCATTGCAATGGAGTATACTATTGATGAGATTAGACAGCGCGAGGAATTGTTTGAGCGGATTAGCACTGCAGCAAAGATGACACACAACTATTTGGATTACTACGTCAATGTGTACGAGGGCAGTGATCCCATCGTGTTCTTGCAGGAGATTGAAGCAAAATTGCCGCAGACTGAAAAGGAAGGAGTAGCAACACTTAAGGATTTAATGACATACACAGGGGAACTCTAATGGTAGAAGTAGTTCACGCGCAGGATTTAAAAAACCCTGAATGGACAAGCGTAATTATGGGGGTTTTGTCTCGGTCGGTACCTGCACATGTTTCGCTTCAGATCGAGGACGTAGCACTTGATGAGTATTTGCGGCCGTATTTGGTGGATGTTGCTGTGGGTCTTATTAATATGTGGAATGAGGCCAACAACATTGAGGATCGTTGGCAAATCATTGAGGGTAACTTGTGGAGAAGTGGCCCGGGGGATAGTATTGTGACCGCGCCTATACCCGAAGAGAAAGTCCCGGGGGTTACTGGTGATGAAGATCCAATTGGTTATGACGAAGAGTACATCAAACGGCTTATCAATTCAGTAGAGGAAGGAACTATATGAGTAACACATTTAGTTATGAGGAACGGCACGTACTTAGCACTGAGTTACGATTGCTTATTAGTGTATCGCGATTTGACGACTTAGTACCATTTGGTGCAGTAGTCCTTGTGCATCAAGGACGGTATATCATGCTTTTTGAAGTACCGTGTCGTGATGCAGACACGCCAGAAGGATTGGCCAAAGTCATTCAGACGCTGCGTGCACAGGCAGTACGTGAGCTGCATTCGTGGGCTGAGAAGATAACCCCGCGGGATACTGTGTCTGAATCCACAAAAAGTACTATATCCCAATTAATGCACAAGTACAATCAGATCGAAGAGGATTCAATCGCCGCATATACTGATAAGAACAATACAAAGAAAGAGGACTACTATGGCGGACCGTAAAAAGAAGAAGTGTGGGTGTGAAATATCACGCACTCACACTATTCTCTGCGACTTCCACGCAAATGAGCAAATGGAAGAAGCAGCAGCGCGACTCGAGCAGAATGACTACTTCTATAAGGCCATTATGAGAGAATTGGCCAAGCAGTATGAGAAGGAGCAGGAGTAATACCTATGAGTGAAATCGCAATTCATATTGAGTATCTAACACACAATAATATTAGGTATCAGATTACAGAGACAAGCGCAGGGCGTTGGATCGCATCTATTAAGTGCTGGACAATCGGTAAATATATGCACATGGCATTAAATACGCGAGACGATGCAATTCAGCGGATGCATGAGTACATTGATGAAGTAGGGCCAGAACCCAAGGAAGATTGTTGATGAGTACCACACAGTATGAGGCGTTTATTTACGGTACGTCGTACATCATGGATATTCCCAATGATCAGCATCGGCCACATAGAGGTCACGCTGCGTTATTTGCAGCACAGCATCATTGTAAGTGTGACGTGTATTCAATCCGGCGGGAGTATTCAACAAAAGGATTCATCTATCGAGTACAAATGAATTCCGGCGAGGTACTGCTAATACGAGTACAACGTATATCCAATAAGAAGAAGAACAATTAGCATTATCCTCATACAATTGATCACGCACTATCCCTCACACTGCATCTCTTCACAGGGATGCAGTGTTTTTTATTGAGAAAAAAGAGCCTATGCACATGATCTGGGGTATATGTTTTAAGGGTGCAGATTGGCCATGTTCGTTACTTTGTCCGGACATTTGGACATTCGCATAAAACTACGTATGATATAATTTCCGCATTCGTTTATAAGTATGGCTTTTAAAAGCCTCAAATCGCCTCTATGGGGACCAGCGCGATCGTGAAAACAGGCACGAATACTATACATAAAGTTATCCACAAGTTATCCACATTGGCCAATCTTTACGTAATTATTGACATAAAGTTATCCACAATGCCAGTAATGGTGTGAAACATGATCGAAAATAGGACAAAACTTGGCCAATTGTCCTGTGTAATGCAAAAAGTAGGGATAAAATACAAGTGTAAGTATTTAGCATTGTTATGTCGACAGCGTTTTAGCGCATTGTGATGCCTAAATCGACAATTGGCCATGTTTCAAAGCAACATTAGTTCCGTAATGTTGTTTTGAATATTATTTACACACTTGCGCGCATGTTTGCAGCGATCGCACCGAAAATCGCGCCAGTCGAAGCGCGACTCCCCTCCGCACCCCTCGGCTGGGGGAAAGCTTTCCCCGGGCCACTCTTGCACACATCGAGCATCAAAAAAGGGGGCCCCCTCTTATACGGCCAGACTACTCTGGATATAAGATGGGCCCCCATCATATGCAGGCGGAGACTCTCGAAAGAATGGCCGCCTTTATTGATGAGAGAAGTTTTATCCCTGTTACCCTCTACTCAGGGTGTGAGAGTGCTGGCTACAGACTACTCGCTAAATGCCTCATCTCGCTGCATCTGCTCGTACTCCGAGATGCCGAATCGATGATCCACCATTTTGCGAACAGGATCATTCGGATTTGTGACATCTGTTGCGTATGCCTCAAACAACACGCGATCGACTGTCTTAAAAACTCCTGCAGTTGCGTCGCCAGCGTCATAAAACTCCGCGTATATGTCGTATCCCATTGGTACGAGGTTGCGGTAGAGGGCGATTGGGGCACTCCATGCTGTGGAAAATGTTACGCACAGCGTTGGTTGCCAGCAATTATAATGTAGATACCATACGTTGTTAACGGTCGTGTTGATGACGTCGTACGCGTCCTGTCTCGTACCCCACTGGCGAATGCACGCGTTTCGACGCATCTTCTCTTCCTCCTCGAAGAAGTCCCGCTTGAGACTCTCCGTATGAAGTGCAATTGGCCAAAGATAGTTGAAGAAGTTACCCTTCTCAATCTCGGCCACAAGCGTAGTCATACGACGGTCGTTCTCCGTCTGTGCGAACGTCAACTCCAAGTAGTTTTCGATGATGTTTGGCATGTAGCCTCCTATAAAATACAAAAGGGAAGTTACTGTTACCCCTTACTCAGTATACACTAAATCGCTTCGAACCAATCGTCTAGCCAGTAATTATCTGGCTTGGAGGCACCAGTGTACGACATGTGCAGAGCAACCGCGGCCTCTAACAACTCTAGTGCAAAATAACGCGGGGAGCTTTTCGCCTTCTCCGATTGTGGACCAACGTCGCTGAACAGTTGAACCTCGACAAATGTGATGTGATTACCGTAACACGCCTCGTACCGCACCTTGTATTCGTAGTACTTGGTGCTCGAGTCAGCTGAGAACGGGCCAATCTCATTGAACTCCTTAGTAGTCCAATCAGCAACGTCGTCTTGTGAGATAGTAGTGAATGACGGCTCGCCATCCTCATCCTCAAGTGTGTCGGCAGCATAGCCGCACGACCAGACCTCTTCTCCTTTGCTAAGACGATGCTGCGCCTCGCGAGGACCGATGATGCTGAACTTGGCGTGAAAAGCCTGTACACGATCTGACATGATAGACCTCCTATAAGATAGACGTAGGGAAGTTACTGTTGCCCCTTACTCAGCGTATTGCTACGGGTGATTGACGAACACTACCGAGCTTAGTATACCGCTCGTCCGAGCAAACTTGCGATACCGCATATATAGCGGATACTTGTGCGGATGGATCTTGTCGGGATCAATGATCGCGCAGATACCACATTCTGCACACGAGTCTGCCTTGTCATGCTGCTCGGGGCAACCACTGACGCGTGCACCGTGATCACGTAGGAACTGCAACGCAGCCTCGTAATCCTCGGGCATAACGCCAAGGGCAACCTGCCAACCCATGGCCAATGCCTCTAGTGCGTCGTCAAATGTCTGTACAGACGCAAGAAACACATCCTTTAGTGACTGTGCATCAGCGAGGCGCCAGCATGCCGTATACCCGATAAACGGGATACCAAGCTCAAGGCAGCGGTCAGCTGTCTGTACGATCAGCGTGACGTGATCAATCCACACGTCACCCGAATCAGGGTGCAAAACATCGCCACCGGTATGCCAGCGGAAGATGTCAATGATCTCGTCACCTGCAACATGAGCAAGCAGTGCACGCTCAATACGTGACTGCACAAGAGCAAGCCCTGCACGATCAAGGTCCGCACCCGCGAACGCCTCAGGCCGTGTGGAGAACGCAGAACGACCCTTGGCTGCATAGCAGCCCTTGAAACCCTTGGGCCGCAAGTGAATGAAATCACTCTCGGGGTGGTACCAGCAAGTTGTTGGGCAGCTCGGCCCAACCGGCGAGTACGACGTCGACGCATGGTAGTCGCGGCTACCGACCAGCTTGTCGTTGGCCGACTTTGCCACAAACTTGACCGGTGTTGGTGGCACTGGGGTCTTAGGTGCTTTGGCCTTTGGGGTTTTGTTCTTGGTCATGATTGACCTCCTAATAGAAAACTGTAGAAAGTTACTGTTACCTCTACTCTCAGTGTGACTACAACTCGTAGTCGTGGATGTTGAGCAAGCGACTGTATACTTTGTGGTAGCCAAACAAAGTGAACCGCTGCTCAATGGCGTCCTGAGTAGTCTTGATGAGAGACTTGTACTCAGGGTTGACCCAGATCTTCTTGCCCGAGTCCCAGTGCTCGAGCACAGGACGTGAACCGTCGGGAAGAAGGCGGCAATGCAGGTACGCCACACCCGGCCGCTCGAGTGTGGACGTCTTGACGAAATACCGCAGCAGTGCCAGATTATGGCCTAGCTGATACAGGCGCGGGCCTGTCAGCTTAAACTGCAGTAACAGCCATGTCTCGTAATCGGTCATGTCACCTCCATGCAATACGTGAGAAGTACGTTACCCTCACACTCGTGCCGCCTACCGTATGTAACGCTCGTGGAGCATCAGATACGTAGGATCTGGCGTTATGTTTGGAACCTGCCAGACGTGCAGCCCCACTGCACACGGCTGGCCATCGACCACAAAGCGGGCCTCAACTTCGTACGCTGGGCGGTACTCACCCAGTGGTACGTAGTTGTTCGGCGCAGGATCAACGACCAAGTCCTCGACCATCTCTGGTGCAAAGACTTGGTTGAGAACGACCTGAGCCCCACGCTCGAGTGTCACCTCGGAGCATGAGACCCACACGCCGAGTGGAAAACGCCATGTCATGCTGTACATTATTCACCTCCCTTCTCTAGATACTGTGCCGCCTCATTAGCCAATTTGAGAGCACGACGAACTGCCGTTTTGTCGTTTTTGAGCTGAGAGTGCCAGCTATCCAAATACGACAAGATGTTGGCGTCCGACTCGGGTGTGATACCGAGTGTAGAGGCTACAAATACGCTACCGAGCTCAGCCACGAGCTCTTCGAATGCGTATTTGTCACCGGAGTGATTACCGATTTCGATCCGGTTCAATCGTGTTGGATGGCCAGTCCAATGCACGGCTTCGTGAGCAAGTACTGCCCAGTAATTGTCCTCTACTGGGAAATCAGCGATTGGCGGCATCGTAATCTCGTCCGACGTGGGGCGGTAGAACGCCTCACTGCCTGTGTTGACTACGATATTGTGTCGCTTTACTAATCCAGCGAAGTTATCGCGGACTTGTTTGTTCGACTCCACCTGTGTAGCAGTTGATGGCTCCCAGCCTTCGACTTGGCTAGAGTTGAAGACTGTAAAGTGGGCCCAAAATGTGTACTCGCTAATAACCTCGCCTGACTCTTTGTCTTTCTTCTCCACTTTTGTGGGATTCTTGACAAGAGTGAGGCCACTTTCACCTTTCTTGACTCGAGCACCCAGCTCATTCCACTGCTTCAGCGTCGCATAGTACTGAGTGTGCTCGACACCGGAGAACGCCCGGTACACGGCCAAGTACATGGCGTTGTTACCGCTGTAAACGTGATTGGTCAGTGCGTTTTGTGCAGCACCGGTCTTCCACGGCCGTACCCAACGTTGAGTCTTGATACCGGACTCAATCGCCTCAACCAACTTCTCGACGAGCATCTCAGCAGGAATTTGTTTGTTGCTCATAGCAACCTCCTAAACAAAAGACGGAAAGTTACTGTTACTCCGTCACTCAGTGCAAAACTAGGACGATAAGACGTTACACACCCATTCATTCTCATTCATGCCAATGTCGTCATCTTCTAATTCAAACCGGACCTGTACCCATTCTTGAGGCTCGTAGGCTCGATCGAGGGCAGCCTCCACGCCGATCTTACTTACAACGTGTAGATACACGTTGAAGTTTTCCATCATGATCTGGCGTACAACATGCAAATTGTCCACATAGTCGCCGGATGGGTACTCCGACGGGGCCAACATCCGGGATCGGACAAACAGCGGTGGGTATCCGGAAAATCCCAGTTTGGGCACGCTGTCCACAAACTTCTTTTCCGCTTTCTCTGCTGTCGAAGCCCACACGTTGAGTGTGAGCTTCAAGCCACCGAGCCATTCCCCCACTACTTTGAAATAAGCCATACTACACCTCGCGACACTAAAGCCGAAAGTACGTTACATCGGCGTTCGAACACATTAGTAGTCTACAATCTCCCAACCCCCAACAGCCGAGCTCATGCCCGGAGGGACGTCAAGCGGGTGAACTCCGAAGAAAAAGACGTCTTCGTCCTCCTCGCGTTCGGTATACCCTTCACGGGAGAATTTGACCCGAATCAGCTTTTCCGGATCGTCGCGGTAGCGAATGACCCGATGAAAATACGGGCATCCGTTGTCCTGTACAATTTGGTTAACCTCAGCGGTTAAGGCCTCTTTCAAAGCATCAGGATTGATGCCTGCATCTACAAGCTCCTGCTTAAGGAACCTAACCTCCATCCACCGATTAGCATCAATGGTGGCGGTTGCGGGCTCTTCGTAGCCCATGTGGGCCAGCACGCCCTCTGCTGCCATGACGGCCATGTGCAAGTGCTCAAGTGCACGAGCACCGTGGCCAAACACCATGACACGATCTGCAACACCTGCCGCTGTATCGACAATCAGGATATGGCCATCCTGCTTGTGATACTTGTAGCGCATCCCGGGTAAGCGACCAATTCGGACTAACAGTTCGGGCGCGATCTGATTGGTCATGATAGACCTCCTATAAGTAAAATGACGGAAAGTTACTGTTTCCTCCGCCTTACTCAGTGTGAACTACGTGCTGCTAGGTGCGTACACGTTCAGTTCCCAGACCTTTTTTTCCTGATTGAATTCTGAAAGGGCGTAGGCTATTCCACGAGAACGTGCCCATTCGACAAGGTCTGAAAAACGTTCGTACTCTAATATCCGATCTACCTCGACTGACTCCTCCTCCTCCATTCCACCTTGAGGCCAATTGTACAAGATAACCCTATCATTCCCCATCGACCCATCTTCGGAAACCCAAAAATCGAAGGGAATCGTTGCAACCTTAATCACTTCTGGCATGATAACCTCCTGTAAAAGAATAATTAGCGGCAAGTTACTGTTACCCCGCTACTCAGTGTGGACTAGTCTATTGACGCGATTGTATACACTTCGTCAAGTGCGTAGCCAACGCCGGCATCTTCGGGTACCCAGTACCCGATGCCATCCTTGCGGTAGTTTTCATCGTGCATGCGATGAAGAGTTTTCTCCCCGTCGTATGTGAACCCAAACACCACAAAGAACTGCCGCTCGTTACCATCTTTATCGACGGCTGTGATAGATTGCGTTGCGTCGAACAGCAATTGTCGTTCAGTATCGTATTCTAGGTCTTCCACAAACTTACGCTTCGTGTAGCCTGTATAATCAACCACACGGTCTTGTGATCCGTCCCCATCCGTGGGAATCATGCGCTCAACCACACTCATCACGTCGTTGAGCCACTCCTGACTTCCCTCCATCGCCATGGCCTTGTCCCGGATCACCTGCTGAAGTTCACCAGCAAATTCGGTGCACTTCTCGGCCATCGCATCGTACAGCTGTTCCATCTGCTTGCGTGTTGGCATGTTGGTCATGATAGACCTCCTAGTTATAAAACTGACGGAAAGTTACTGTTTCCTCCGCCTTACTCAGTATCACTACAGTATAGTTACTGTGTGATTCGAAAAGACTGCAACTCCTTGAAAGACGATATTGAGCCAGTCTTCCAACTCTATCGGGTACCCCTGTACCCATACCTGCTGCGACAGGCCAATCGTGGATAAATAGCCTGATCGCCACAAACGATCGTGGATCACTTCGGGATCCAGATATTCCCCCTCAACAGACTCTTTCTTACGGAGACCCATCTCGGTCTCGCACAAGCCTTTGATGGCCTGCACGAAATGGTCGACCGCCGCGAGGTCGATAACCGCTAGCGTGCCCACGTCCCCTGCGGGGTCGGTGAAGCTGGGCCGATATGTGTCGATCCATGTACCAGAAGGCAGCTCGATCGAAAACAGATATGGCCAGTGCGGGGTGTCCGCATAGACGACATGGGTGTCGTCCTTGACTACCAGTGCGTGTAGCCCCTCTGCGAGGCGTGAACGCACCTCGCGCATGGTTTCCATACGGTCATACAAGACCGCATCGCGACGAGTGCTGTACGGACTAATGACTTTAAATTCACTCATGATACCCTCCATAACTACTATGCAGAAAGTTACTGTTACATCTGCACTATTCAGTGTGGGCTACTTCTTAGCGTATACCAACCCGGGATGATCCGGGTGGAATATACACTCCGGGGGACAGTCATAACCCTCTACAATAAACTGCAAGGTTATACGGTTACCTGCTCCGTATGGACTAATAGATGTCCGACGTATAGATTTTACCACCAACGAGATATGCCTCGTCAATGGTGGACATTACCACACCCATACGAGTGTGGAAATATCCTACTTCCGCCGAGTAGTAGACAGACGTGGGCACTGGCCCTACGCTATCGACTACAGTGCCCACGACAAATGCGTGGACGTTCTTGCGACGCTCACGCAGATAACGCTTGTGGCCACCCTTGTGAACAACGAACTTGACGTCACGCAGACGAATTTCGTCTACGTGTGCGGTGACCTTCCACCGCTTGCCGACACGAGTTTGCACCGAGAAACATTTCTTGTGCAAATTGCGGTAAACACGGACTTGCATTCCACACCTCCTAAAAGAAGTACAATCGTGAGCCATCGTGGTGCACTAACCAAATGGCAATCCACACTCGCTTGCGACCTCGCCCGGGTTCCCGCACGAGATCCCACTTCATCTCAAACTGACTCCCACCGCTGGGAGCCAGCTTGCGCGGAATGTCTAAAAGTTCCGCAAATGTAACAATCATGGGGACGTTACCACGCCACGTTGGCCACGTTGTTGACCACGTAGCGGGTCGGAAATACTTACCGGCTACCTGCTGAAAATCTTCAAGCAGGAAACTGCTGCAGTCGCCGGAACATTCCTTGGCAGGCTCCCAGTCCTGCTTTCCCTCGTCATACACCGTACAAGCGCAGGACTGGGTCACCAAATCGTACCGCAAATCACTTGGCTTGATTTCCGACTTGTGTTTCTTGAGGTACATGTTAGTCTCCTTCGCTAAATCTGGAAGTTATTATACCACGGTTACTCCCAACTCCGTGGGGGAATTCTACCACAGCTGATATGGTAAAAATCCCGAGATAACCTTACCGTTTCGGTAGGCAGCCCACACCCAGTTGGTGTGGTCCACAACTAGGAAAGGCAGTTGGTAGGCCTTGGACTGTTCCTTGGCCACGGTACAAGCTTTTTTGTACGTGGGGATGTCCCACGCTTGCCACTGAAAGTCCGGGTGTGATCGAACGCTGAACATTACATCACCGCCTTTGCGATGATCCAAAATCCTGCAGCACAACTCTCCATCACGTAGACGGGCATGCCGGTTTCGGTTGCGATGCGGTTGGCATCTTGCATCGCCACCTCAACACTTGAGGTGCTCCACCATTCCGAGTTTTCGTCGGAGGGGATCTCCTCGTACCAGACCCCAACCTCCAGCCTACCACAGACCGTCTGCGGTACGATGAGGTAGGGCCGTGGCATTCGATAGTCCTGTTGCATGACAAACCTCCATACACTAACACTGAAAGTCTTTTAACGTGGTTGCTCTCGACTCCACGGTATTTCTACTGGGGCTGCGTACCCCAGAAATACACACTACCATCCACCGAGCGACCCATACCGCACTGGTGGCCGAAGACCACTTCGGCCCACCCGTGCCAAGTCGGTATATACCGAACTTGGTATTGATTGATCATGTTGGCCGGTGCATATAGCGTACCACCAACCACGGTCGCCACGTAGTCGGCATATGCCGCTACGCAGTCACCGCTATCAGATTCCAACCACTGCAGCTCTGTATCGGGAGTGTAGTGGCTAAACGGTGCACGCCAACCAGTGGCGCTGTACAACCACTTGTTGGTTACTACGAGGTCAGGCACCGCATTGGTCGCCTGCCAATGCCGAGGCGACTTCACTGCCAACAGCCAGCCAGTCGACCCCGCAGTGGGGACGAATGACTCATCACCTACTGCAACTTCGAGGTCTGACGGAACGGACTGATGTGGTAGGCCGGTGTATCCGACCACCGCCAAGCGGTAGCCGTATCGGCCCATGCCAATCACACCAATGGCTCGATCTGACACTGCGATGTCCGAAATGGTGTATAATTCCATTGAGGCTACTACCTCATGGAACTTGTCCACCATGGTCTCGAGTTGGGCTGACGGCCGGCGAATGAACGCCTTGACCGTACCGTTGGCCGTGTCGGCTGCCACACCGACCGCACCAGCGGCAACGGTGTCGCATACGAACTCAGGCACGGCAATACCGTAGCCTGTGAGTTTACCATTGGAGACGGCCAAGCCGAACCCCATTCCCGCTGAAATTGTACGCATGTTAGATTCCTTTCTGTCTAGCGTACGACTACTACTCCTGCATACTCACCCACGCAGGCATAGGGAGATACTAGCGCTTGTACTTGGCCAGAAACCCCGGCCCTGTCATTGTACTTCGCCCATTGACGATCTCCTGCACCTCTGCCTGCGAATAGGCAAGAAATGCAGATTCCACACGCGAGGCCACACGGACGTTGTCGTCGTCCTGCGTGAACTCGAATTCCTGACGTGCTTGTGCCGCGCTCATCACGCGATGCACGACGATCGTGCAGGTGAATGACCGCGGTTCGAGTGTGGCCACCCGTCGAATGACGGTAGCCTCGATGACTGTGTACCCATCCTCGTGGGTCCAGTCTCGTTTTGCTCTAGGATCCACTTACCCTCCTATAGAAAACAATAATTCCCGGGTAGCACTCCTACACCATATGGGCAGAGTTTTTAACGAGGTACACGCCCATTCCTCGGACGAGTTACTTAACGCGGCGATTGATCTCGCCGACGAGGGTGCGGAGGTTATTCCGCATCTCATTGGCGACTTTCAAACCCTGTGCAGCCGCAGCTGCGTCGATTGCATACTGTTGACCTCGAAAGTACGCATTCCGTACATGCTCTGCCGTTGGGCGTGCCCGCAGTTCCTGCGTCAGGCTGTCAACCTGCTTGATTAGGCCCATTTCCCTGTCCCATGCCTGCACAAGCAAGCGGCGGTAACGCGCCTGCTCCGTACGCAAGTGGCGGACATAGAATGAAAGAGCGGTAACAGCAATCAACAACAACGCAATGATTGCAATATAAGTCACAGTCTTACTCCTGCCGGATCTTCCGGCGATACGCGGCTGTAGGACATCTACGCCGCAAGTATAGCACATCCTACATCCTTTACCACAGGTAGGCGTTGTGGGTGAACGCTACGCCCAGTAGGTGCTGGGCAACATCTGCATTACGCCGCAGATGCGGACGTAACGCTTGTACCGTCGTCGGTACAGCTTAACCATGCTAATCACCTCCTTTCTGATACTATACGGCGAAATCTCACATCCTACTGCAGGTGAGCGTTGCAGGTGGATTTAGCGATAGTTACGCTCAATCCACTTAATGCGATCTTCCGCAAAATCTGCGGATTGGTACCGATTCGCCTTCTCGGCTTTTTCGATAACTCGCTCCCACTGACGAACCACAAACGCCACGTCCGCCTTGGACGTGTGCAAATTATCAAGCAGCTCCTCGGCCAAGTAGGCACGACGGCGTGCCTGCGACAAGCGATCGTTCCGGATCGCCTGAATTAACGACTCGAAAATCCCGCCAAAGATCCAACCCAACACCAGCGTGACTACCACATAAATAAAAGTTTCCATGACACACGTCCTTTCTAAGACGTAAGCGGATCTACACTGTGTAGTCCGCAACTATAAAACTCTCACATCCTTTACCTCAGGTGAGCGTTGAGGGTGAACTTAAAGGTGATTGGCAGCCACCAAATCAAACACCAGCTTCAACTGCTCAGTAACTGAGCCGCATGCCCGTATGCGTGCCTTCCCGCGGTAGTTCTTTACCGCATTGTGACCGCTGCGGTCGTACACGGCAAAACTCATGTCGCAACCTTTTGCGCTGAGCTCCAACTCGAACTCAACCCGGACGTCCGAGTTGACTGTCCCAAACGCCACTCCGTGGCAGAACGTGTCGCGAACTGATGCCGACTTGAGAGTCAGCTGACGGGTCTTAATCTCGACCTGTTGTTCCACGCCGTTGAAGTCAAGCTGAGCCATGACGTACTCCTTTCGAGCATTAGCGGATCTACACTGTGTAGTCCGCAACAATAAAACCTCACATCCTACTGCAGGTGAGCGTTGCAGGTCTGAAACTTACTTGATGGTAACGGTTGTTTTGAAAGTTACCGTCTCGGTGTTTTTGGTCATCCACATCTTGGCGATGTCTGCGTGGATGTAGCCATTTACATTGCTATTCAACAGCATATCACTGTACTTCCCGCAAGTTGAGACAAACAACCAACCACTGACATTGTCAATGGACAGACATGAGCGGCCGTTGAACGCAACGCTCACGTTCTGAACGTGCGTCATGACGAACTCGACGCCGTTCGCAGTGACTGTCTTCGGCTCACACTCGCCCTCGGCGAACGTGATGTTGATCACAATTGGGTTGTGGACGACGTCTGCGGTGGCGGCGATGGTGGCGAAAGTGTTCATTACTGATGACATGATAACGTCCTTTCTAAGACGTTGACTGACAGCTCGTCAGTACGGATCAATTTTACGTTACTCTTATGAGTAACAACCGTAGACACGCTGCTCATTGCTGAGCAGCGTGTTTCGCTGCTTGACTACTTACTGTAATATTCGTCAGTAAGTATCTGCTGCAATTGGTCTTTACCTTTGACAACTGTTTTCATCCAGACGGTCGCGACGACGATGTTGTCACGCGTGATCGCGTAACATACCTGTTCGTAATGGGCGAATTTGCGAGCTTCCTCAAATGTTGCAGTCGCGTTGTCGCGAATGCTACAGCACGAATGGAGGATGAATGGCGTGACATCCATCCCGGGTTGGATCTCGGTCATGCGGCCGTTTATGGCCGCATAGTTGGTGATGCTGTGGTTGCGCCATACGTACTTGTTCTCAACGGTGGCGGTGGCGACGGTCTTGCTGAAGAGTTTGTTAAAGATACCCATGGTGGTTTGTGTCCTTTCTGGACGTTGTGACATACATATGTATGTCGCTTGCATACAACACTTTGCTGTATGCAGTAGGTAGTCACAAAGCTAAGTAACACCTACACCCCCGCCCCCCTGTCATACTGAAATTTTTAAAAAACACTACGAACCGTTTCGAACAAGTGAGAACAAGTGAGAACAAGTGAGAACAAGTGAGATCGCCGCCTACTAAGAAAAAACACGCGTAAACAAAAAAAAATCACACCCCTCGAAAGGGGTGTGAAACAAACTCTGCGAAGCAAACTCTGCGAAACAGAGAAAGCTGGCAATGAACGCTATGACCGTGTGGCCTTTTTTACTAAAGCCACCATGTCTATCACAAACTGCCGCTTCTTCTCAAAGTGATACCGACGAGGAACAACATAATTTACCCATCGGTCAATATCATCATTGAGCTCTTGGCTCATTGCGTACCAGTCGCATACCATCTCCATAATATCCACATCGCTCATATCGTCATGCTCAAGGAACCACTCAGGATGGTGACGCTCATGCGTGACATGATATACCGTGGCATCGCGAATGGCCTGATCCAATGAACGGTCGGAGAAGTAATTAGCGAATCGCGTGTCCTTTTCCTCGTTTTTCTTCCAATAAGTACGATAGTATCGCCATACATACGGTACGTAGATAGGTTCGGCCAACTTCGTGTGATCGTGCAGCGTCTTTCGCTGTAGCAACTGCAGCGCAATTGATGCACTTGCTGGTGTGTCCACCTTTTCGAAGTAACTACGCATGGCCTCAAGGTTGTTCCATACACGATTGCAGTGTTCTGCATGTGTCTTGCGAAATACCTCAACCATCTCTCCCCACATCTCTTCGTTGTATACGACTATTTGCCAGCTCATATTTCCTCCCTTTCTTTCATTATATCGCACATGGGACAATTGGCCAATCTACTAATGGCCGAGAATCTGCTTGATCGTCGCTCTGGTGACATTGGTGTACTTGTGGCCACCGAACATTTCAAGGCGAGTGCGGATCTGTGCAGCAAGGTAGTTGTATACCTCGCGTGTCGAGATCTCGCCTTTCCATTGGTCATTGACGTGCTTACCAACAATGGTATGTACGGTGCGGCAATCGCCGTAGAGCTTTAGAAAAGACTGAGGATGCGTGTCAACATGGACAGTGGCCCAGCGTAACGCACGGAGTAATACAGTAAACTCTGCTTGATTGCTGTCTGCAATTCCGTCCATTTCATATATCTGATGATGAATGAGCGCAGCCTCGTCCACGCGGTCATCATAGAGTTTAAAACTGCCATGAATAGTTCCTCCATCAAAATATAAATGTAATGTTCTCATAATAAATCCCTTTTTCTATAAAAAAAGAAACGCCCCCAGTTGCCTGAGAGCGCGTCCTTTTTTTAATATTGAACAAGACCGCGAACGGCGACAATACGACCGTCTTCGCGAATAGCGGTCGGGCCCGTGTCTGGTGCGTACACGTCCAAGCGTGCACTAGCGGCAGGTGTGTTAGCCACCATCGCACTCACCAAATAGATAAGGTGCGGGTTCTCGGGGTCAACTGGGGGCAATCCTTCGACTTCACCGTATACTGGATGTGTCACCGGAATCAGCAGCCATTCATCGTCAATCTCAATCTCGCATCCATCAATAGGAAACGATTCCTGTGCCACACGGGCAACCGTGCCTGATTTAGGAATGGTCACACGCGTACCGTTTTCGAGTTCGATATCGATATCGTGTGGGGTTAAGTTAATAAAGTTCATTCAATTCTCCTTTACGTACATGTTCAGTATGCTTCAAGTACAAAAGACGCGTGAGTAGTTCGAGGCGGTCGAGTAACGTATCTAGGCGCGCACCAGCAGCTAAACTGACGTCATCTGTACCCAGTTCCGCTTCGATTTTTTCCTTGATCTCACCAAACTCATTCTCTAACTGAGCCATAACAGCTCCCTTCGTTTGTACTGGGTGTGCAAGAGACCAGCTCTTGAATCGTAATGTTTACATTGTGTTGCAGGACACACCCAAATAAAGACTCTATTGCCAGTCGTAGCGTTCCTTCATAATTGCGGCCAGCATCACGGACTCTGAAGTGAACGACTCGAGCGAATTTGATAACACAATCGACAACAGCATTGGCGAAAATCCACTGATCATGGTCGTACCACTCTCGTCAAATTGTACTGCCTTATCGAGACTCCGTGTTGCGGCGTTGCTCAGATTCCAGAACACCACGTTTGGTAGTGCATAGCCAGCTTGAGCGTACATAGCACGGAGCACGTCTATTGCGCGAGCATTTGACGACACGTACGTTGCTTGATCAAACTGCATGTCCGACAGAATCAGCAACGTCTGAGGCATTTCCTCGGCAGGAACTTGACTAGTCGTCGCGACTTCCAAGATACGTGCAAATGCCTTCTCAATATTAGTTGACCCGTGCCACTGAGCATGGACTAACTGCATATACTTGCTGACAATGTTCCCTTGGAGCAATTGCAGTTGCGGTTCACTCGTGAACGTCATAAACATGTCCTTGAACGCACCCTGATTTTTATCTGAGAGATAAAGACCAAGTGAAACTGCAACATCAAGTGCGGTCAGATTCCCTGCACCAAGTGTGTGTGAATCCATTGAGCCTGATACGTCGACCAGTGGAAGCACACGCGCATCGCCAACATAGTTGGGAAGTGCTTCCCATTGCGCGGTGATGAAGTTCAGCTCAGCTTGCGACAGCGGAGATGAATTGTACTTATTCTCCGAAAGTGAGCGTACGACATCATGTGGAAACACAGCTGATGCGTTTACTTTAACGCCCTCTTCTTTGTTCTGCAGGGCTTGTACGTATGCGGAGAATTTCTCCTGCGCGTTACGATAGAATGCCTTGCGGTACCGCGCTGCGGCAACCGATGGTACGTGTGAAAACTCAATGTTGTCCCATTGCTTGGCGCACATTTTTGTCTCCACTACGTTGGTCAACGATACCAGCAGCTTGCGGTACGCTTTTGGCCCCAGCTTGAGAAAAGAGCGAAGTTCTTCTGCCTCAGTGCCTTTGCGTGGCATCCACTTTGCGCACAAACGATCTTTCTGTTGAAGACCATTGGCGATCATGGTAAACGCAAACTTCTTGCAGATATCCGTGCGGAATACCAACAAGTCGTCCCAGCGACCGAGTTCAGGCACACGCTGCGCGAGTGCAATTGCCTTGTATGGATCGATTGTTTCGAGAAGGCGCAGGATCTTGCGGAAGAATTCCCGCTCTCCTGCCCCACCACGAATGTCACGACCCCACAACGCAATACGCATTGCGTAGTCAGCGTTTTCCTCCAAAGCAGCAACAAAGGCTGCAGTGATGTCAGCATTACGATATTCCCCAACACTTGAGAACAAGTCGACGCAGCGCTTGCCACTCGAAATGTAGGTAGCCATACCGTTTTCCGTCCGAGTCATTTGACTCTTAACTGCCTGTGCAAAAGTCATACTTCGCTCCTTTCAGGTTAACCCTTTTTCATGCTGTGTGTAACCTTGGTCTGGATGAGTTCGAGGTATCACCCTCGAATGTTTGAAATAGTTGAGTTGAGTTGCGGTACTCATCCAAGTGAATCCATATTAAGTTGTCTGACTACCGTTAGTGTGTACTTGCAACAGTAATTGAAGAAGTGCTGCAGGTAGTCGATACTGGATGCGCGTTATGAAACCCTTATTCATGTTGTTGTTGATGTGCTGTACGCATCCATCTGTATAATAACCGAAGTCAACCTACTTGTCAAGGGAATTTTCGTCCGAAACGTGCAAATTCCCATACCCCTTGGCCAAATCGGCAATAACCTGCAGAACAAACTCGCGAGTGCCGATTACTTCGGTAACTTTTTCACCGTTCTCGTTAAGAATAGTAATCGTCTCGATTTTGTCCTTATTCCAATCAATCTGACGCTTCTTATTTGTATCGTTCCGCAAAGGTAACAAGAGCTTCTCCTATTCTACGAATAAATTCGAGCGCAACCGATCTAGGTCGACGTCTCCACGAGATGTGTGAGTTCCATACACGCACTTCATACGAAAGGCAGCTATACGCCGCATGCCATGCATCTATCTTTGTACTAAACGAGTGAGTCGCCTCAAGAAGCGGCGGAAATGCTTCTGACTCTGGCCCAAACGTTACATACCACCAGTATTGGCCGGTATTAACGTCGCGAATTACTTCAATAACAAACGGGGTACCGTGAATAGCCGATCTCTCACAATTACTGATCATACATACTGTTCTCCTCTGATGCAATTCGCACCATGCACGCAATCGCGTCTTTCCGCGTCGCTGCGAATGCAACTACCTGACTAAACAATAAACCGCGTTGTACTACTTCCCATCGGTTCTTGCTCATCCGTACAAAATAGCGCATAAATTCCCCCAAAGAAATAAAAAAAGAAACCCAGTGCCTAGTATAGACGACTGGGTTTCTTTTGTCAACTACCAAAACCGATCAAGCTGTTGGGTGTACATTTCAAACTCATTTCCAGTTGAAATACGCTCCCAATACAGAGGGTCAAAAGAATCAATGTAGATTTGCCAAACCATTATATTACCGGCCGTCATAGTAAAACCCAGACTACCGTGATGCCGTTCTATCCCCCGTAGTAACGCCTGAAGTGCGGTCATGTTCCAGCGGGATATGTCAATTTTTAGAGTAACTAGTGTCTTTTTAACGATTGAACGGGGTTGCGTAAGTTTCATTGTGCGGTAGTCCTCCCCATTTTTGTACGTAATATTCCATATTCTTCCGAAAGTTATGATGATGGATTGCTTTCTGCTCCGGGTTATACTTACCGAGTGTAGCAGACCCGGCGTGAAAAAAAGAAGGACCCTCTAAACTATGCGGCAAAAATCCTTGTAACTTCATTCGCATAG
>Ga0255177_1000245_pt1 | contig 21286 bp, 37 predicted proteins | sample Atl_Atlam_RepB_8_2_FD_183641 | JGI IMG/M metagenome (GOLD analysis project Ga0255177, IMG submission 183641) | Freshwater microbial communities from Altamaha River, Georgia, United States - Atl_Atlam_RepB_8d | ecosystem: Environmental > Aquatic > Freshwater > River | place: USA: Georgia...
GTGTTCCGGTCTGAGTGGTGGCATCAGGGTGGTCAATCCAAGTGCCGGATCCAGCACTGTACCCTGAAGCAAAGACATCGTCCAGTGTGAACTGAATCGTGTAGGTACACCCGGCACCACCATAAACACCGAGCGTCACATTGAACGGAGAGTCCGTCAATGTACTCAAAGGAACTGGGGCGCTAGTAGCAACCCCAGTCACAGCAATGCGAACGGGCTTACCCATAGCGCCCCTCCTTCTCTATACTAGAACGTCACGCTTCCCATGCTGTAGATCGTCACAGCGGCGGTAGTGACATCCGTGAAGTTCAAGAGGAAGTCCTTCTGCGCGTTCTGGGCAATCGTCATCGTGCCGCTCAAGGTCAGGCCCGTGTTCGTCGTCATCGTGATCGTCTCGGCAGCGTCAGCCGTGTTGCGGATCGTGACGATAAACGAGGTGCCAACGACAGCGCCAGGAACAGCGGCAAGGAGATCGGCGGCAGTCGGGAAGACATCGCTACGGCCAGCGCCGTTCGGATCGCGGAGGATGAACCCGGTCTTGAGTTGCGCCGGGGTGTAGGTCACAACGCCAGCCGTGGTCACCGCGGCCGGGTTCGCCTCAAAGAACGGGACACTGGAGGTGTTCAGTACAACACCAGTACCCTGGGCGCTGAGGGTCAAAGAAACATTCGCGGAAGCATCGCTGCTGTAGCCCTGGAAACCGTTCTGGCTCCGTACGGGACCGCTAAAGGAAGTGTTAGCCATTGAGATTCTCCTTCTGGGGGAATCCTCGTTCCGTCTCCCAGAACGTCTGCTGTGCAGTCTGAACGAGGGTGTAGTTGATTGTATCCTCGCACCTGCCGAGATGATGATCGACGAAGTGCTTGGGTCTGGATATATTGTCCGAGTGTTTCAGGAGCCTGAGGTTCCAAGGAACATGGAGACCACAGACAGTTCTCCCGTCAAGCTGAACAATATGATCTACATCGAATTGTATACCAGTTTCAAGTTCTAGAAGTTCGGCTTGTGCATGGAGGGATTTGATGTCCTCGCGCATCTGAGAGGTGATCCAGGGAGGGGTGGCGTTGCGGAGACGGGCGCGGCGGAAGGAGCCAGAAGCTCGGAATACATGAGGATTCTTCTTTTGGTATTCTCTGGCCCTTTGGTTGATGCGCTCCTTGTTTGCTAAAGCATACCTCTTCATAGAGGCATCCCTTTTGTCCTTATTTTTGTAGTAGTCCTTTCTCTTTCTGGCCAAGACCATGGGCTTCTGCTCTGGCTTCTGCCTGTTGATCTTGTTGTTTTCAACTTGGCACACATAGCAACCACCAGAGTCGGCGTACCGCTTATTGATATGGCCTCTTTGGCAACTAATTCCATTGAAGTAAAACTTTGAACCAGATTCTTTAGCTTTCGCTCTGGTGAACGGGAGATCGAACCCCATAGAGAGCATGATCTCTTTGACGGAATTCAGCCTGTCGGCCTCGACAAGATCTTTGATCCGCTTCTTTTCTGCGGCCTCAAGCCTTCGGATAGCATTCTTTTTCTCTCGCAAGACCACCTTCTGATCTTCGGTAAGAGCTTCCCTTTGAGCGGTTGAAAAAAGAAAACCACACTCCACACAACCAAAAGAGGACACAAAGCGTTGAGCAATGTGTCCTCTTGGGCAGGGCTTGCCTGTGAAGTAGTGGGTTAGTCCTTGTTCTATAGCCTGGCTTCTGGTGATGACATCCATGACATCATATTGCACCAAATTTCCAAGAATGTCAAACCAGGACTAACTCATTTGTTTTGATGGTTTAGGAAGCGCCAGGGCTACCATACACCCCAAGGGGGTCAGAATAACCTACTGAATAGCGCTCGCGTCCCTTGTACCGCATATTGCCCGTCTCGAAGTCGCCTTCCGCCGAGGTCTTCAGCGCAACACGCTCGAACATCTTCAGGCCGTTCGGCACATCCGTCTTCAGGAACCACGCATTCGTGTCCGTCAGCCAGTGGTTGACCGTGTAGCCTTCCGGCACCGACGACAGGTTGTAGATCGCGTTGATGTCGTTGTCAGCGGTGCTGGTCCGCAGAACCGACTTCAACAGGCGCTCCGCAACGAACATCAGAGCGGGCGGGACGATCAGCTTGCGGGGCTTCGCAGCGATCAGCAGGCCACGTTCGTCCGTCCACCCGGCGATCTGGATGATCGCAGCCTCAAGCGAGGTTTCGTTGAGGTCAGCGCCAGTCGTCGGACGGTTGGAGTTCGTGCCACCCGTGATGAGCGGGTGATCCGTAGCGCAGAGACGCTTGCCGTCACCGCCGGTGTACGAAGCCGAGAACGCATTGTTCAACACGTTCGCGCCCTTCACCTGCTTGGTGTTGGCAAACGCACGCGCCAGAGCCTTGGTGTACCGCTGGGCAACGGAGACATACAGGTTGTCTTCCATCGCTTCTTCGGTGATCGCAAAGCCGAGAGCAATCGTCTCGTGCGTGTACCGGGAGGTATACGCTTCCTGCGCGTTGTCGTAGGCAATCGCGCCACCTTCGGACTTAACCGGGGCAGTGCCAAAGCCAGACAGCTTCACTTCTTCTTCAAAGGCGCGTTCCGAGCTAGAGATCTCGAAGATCTCCTTATGCTCTTCGCCGTACCGAGCATACTCCAGACCGAACAAGGCGTTCAGGCCAGGGACAAGCTCTTTCAACATCTGTGAACGAGTAATCGCCATGATTGATTCTCCTTTCCTTGTTCAGTTCTTACGCGCCCGTCGCGTTCTGGTAGGCGTGGACGCCCTGGTTCCAGACAACGAGACAGTCAGTGTAGGCATCGCCAGCCGTCGAGTACGGCGAGTCCACGAAGCCAATGATCTTCACAGCCAGCGTGTTCGTCGTGGCAATCGAGGCGGCAAGCAGAGAAGCCGTCGAGTTGCCGCTGACAGTGGAGCCAGAAGTGACAGCGGTGAGCGGAGCATTCTTGCCAAGGTCCGTGGTGGCGACGGTGCCGTTCGCCTGCACCTTGAGGACAACCCTGGGATCGTCAACAACGTACACATAGATCTTGGTCAGGCCAGCCGTGGTCGCGGTGGCCGGGAGATACTGCGCCCAAGTGGGACGACCCGTAGCATCGACATACTCGCAGCCGACAAAGATGCCGACAGGGGTATTCGTGTTCCGGGTGGTCGTGGGGGTAGCGCCACACACAGTGATGACGCCGGAGTTCAAGCTAACGGGCGATCCAAAGTAGATGGCGTTCGTGTTGTCCGCCCCGATGGGGAACTTCCGAGCAGCGGCACGAAGAGCGCCGCCAGCCAACTCGTAGGGGATCAGGCCGTAGGGAGTAGCGGTGGAAGCCATGTCTATCCTCTAATTTCCTGTTCCGAAGGTGACCTTCGTGCTGCTGTCCTTGAACAGCGGCATACGAGAGTCATTCTCCTTCATGAGATTATTGTTTACCGCATCGGCCTGCCTGCGGGTCAAATCCTCGTAATAACGAGTTCTTTGTTCCGCCATGGACCGAGCAGTTTTACAGAGAATCAGGCCACCGATCTCAATGGTGCCATTCTTCGATTCGTTCATGATGATCTCTGCCATGATCTCAGGATGATCTTCTGCTCTGGCAACGGTCCAGCCTTCACGGAGGCGCATGGACACGTTCGAGGGGTCAGACTCACCACGAATCGATTTACGAACCCAGCGGAACACCCAGTCAGAACTGGGGGCGGGGTCAGGCAACAACGAGGGCGGTTTCCAAGTTTCGGTGCGCGACTGAGATTCGCGGGTTTCCAACTCACGGTTCGGCTTCATGCTATTCCATCTCCTTCTGCTGCTTCAGTAGTTCTTTTGCGTACTGCTGGGGAGTGATACCCAGGCGCTTGGCGACGGCGAGAGCCGACTCGGTAAGCTGGACTTTGGTGCGGGTCTGACCACTAGGCGTACGAGACGAGCTAATGACGACTCCGTTCTTGGGCTTTGCTGGTGCTGGGGTGGCAGGCTTCTCTTGCTCCTGCGTCCCAGGGATGTTGTTCTTGAATTGACTCACAGCGCCGTCGATAGCCTCGTAGTACTGATCAGATTCTGGATCAACTCCAGCGGAAACCAACTTGCTGTGAATGTCAATCGCGTACCCGGTAAGCGCCATGTCCTGGCCGAACCATGGATTACGCTCCTTCCACAACACAGCCTTGGCTGATACCTGTGGTGCCTGAGGTTGAGGTGCAGGCTGAGGAGGCACATACGCTTGCTGTGTTTCTTGTGGCTGTAAATAGCTTACACCCTGGCTGGGAGGCGGGGTGTACGATTCAAGCGCACGCTTTTCGTTGGCAAGTACGGCGATCTTCTCTTGCGCCGAAGCCATCTTGTCCGTGTCGCCAGCCTCATACGCCTCGCGCAGTTCTTTCTTCGCAGCATCCAGGTCGGAAGCCTTTTGCCTGACCGTAGTGTGGATCAACGCACGCTGGCTGGCCTCGTTCTGCTGACGGAACTGCTCGATCTGCTGCTGAAGGGCGGAAGCATAGTTGAGTGCTTCAAGTTTCTCCCGATCCGCACGCTCTTTCTGGCGGCGCTCCTCATGAAACTCGTACTTCAGGCGCTTGATCCGCTTCTGAACGCTCTCGGAGTAGTTCTTGAGTTCGTCTTCTTCGTTCTGCGGCGCTGCTTCCCTGGTTTCGTCGCGAGGAGGGCGGCGATCCTCAGGAGGAGTGTCGTCAACTACCTCAATATCCAGTTCTTCTTCGGCCTGAGCGGGAGATTCCTTGGATTCATCCTGAGCGCCGGGAAGAATGAGTTCAGATTCCATGTATTCTTCTGGCATCAGACCCTCTCTACACTGTCAGGGTTGGGGACAACAGCCTCGGGCGTGTCGTCGTTGATGAGACGGTACTCATCTCCATCAATCTTCATGCGAGTGCCGGAATAACTGCGGAGAATGATGTGATCCCCCACAGAACACCACGCACCATTCGGGAATCTGACCGGATCTTTGTAGCAATCAGACCCGATAGCGAGTACCTGAGCAACAAGGGAGGCGGTATTCTCGTCCTGCTTGGTCTGGTCAGGAAGGTACAGCCCGCTTTTGGTCTTTTCCTCGACAACTTTACGCATCTTGACGAGGATCTTGTAGCCAACCGGGGTTGGGAGTGTATTCATGTTGTCCTTTTTGCGCTAGAGCAGCGTTTGCGTCAGTCCTCTTCGGCTTGTTGCACCAGTTTGTCCCAGATTTCCTGGAATTCCTGGCGTGCCTGCTGGAGTCCTGCGAGTTTGCCAACCATCATTTTGTATTCGGCGTAGTCACCGCACGAACCAGAGACGAGATGAGTGGCGTTTGTCTCTGAAAGCTCGTCAATCCTCTTGAAGAACCTAGATCGTAGGTCCAACATTGCCTCCCATGGAGTCCATCCTGGCTAAGATCTCCGCAATCTTGGCCTTTGCCATGTCGTTTTCGGTCTGAATCCGCTGCATTTCGGCCTGGATCCTGGCCTCAGACTCCTGGCGCTCCTTCTGGAGACGCTGAACGTCGAGTTGCAGCTTCTGATTCTCTAGCGCCAGTTCACTTTGGGTCTGCTGTGCGCGCTGTGCAGCGGCCTGCTGGGCAACCTGAGCCTGAGATTGAATCCTAGCGCTCTCCAATTGAGCCTTCGTCTGGTTCTTGACGATCTCAAGCTGGGCTTTCTGCTGCGATTCCTGCGCCTTCTGCTGCAACTCAGCCTGCTTGATCTGCAACTCAGCCTGCTGAAGCTGCATAACGGGGTCCTGAGCCTGCTGCTGGAACTGCTGTTGCTGCTGTTGAGCCTGCGCCTGCTGCAAGAGCATCTGCGAAGCATCGGCAATAGCCTTGGAGAGATTGGATTCAATATCCCCAGGCATGGGTTCTCCCGGCGCGGGAAGCGGGATACCCAGCTTCTGCTCGATCTGGGCGCGATATGCAAAGCCTACATGCTCTGCAATGTGCGCCATGAACGAAGCAAAGATAGCGTTTGCCTGAGGATTCTGTCCCAACTGCTGTTGGACGGAAGGATTCTGCACATACGCCATGTGCGCCTTGATGTGCGACTCGTGATCCTGCACCTGATAAGCCTTCGCAGGCTTCATGTTGGTGAGGTTCAGGTTCTCTGAGATTGGATCGAGGAGTGGGGCATCCATCTTCTCAGGGATAATCTTCTTCACATCCTTAACACCCAGGACTTCCAGCATCTTCCGATGCAACTCAGGCAGGTCGTAGAACTGCGGCGCTTGCGCGGCGAGTTGGATTGCAGCCTGATACTGCATCACCCGCTGCGACATCGTGGCCGCATTCGGATCAGAGACAGGGATCACATCGATACGGTCGTCAAAGTCAGACCGCTTATCCCCATTCATCTTCCCGAAGTCAATCTTGTAGCGGCTGGAACCGCTGTCACGGATAACCCGAACGAGAATAGCGAACTCGTCCTGGAGAGAAGCGTGAAGTCGAGCCTGAATGGCGCTCATGACCTTCAGCGCCCGCTCCATAATCGCCAGAGTTGTGCCTACTGGCGCTTGCGAATTGACATCCCCAATCTCAGCGTCCGCGATAGAAGCGAGTCTGCGGCCATCCTCCACCACGTTTCCGAGGAGTTGGAACAGTGTCTGCGATGGCTCTTTATAAGGAAGAGGGTAAAGCGACCTCGCAATGTCCCCGTTAGCGACATCAACGTCTCTCCATTCACCCGGTTGGATCGGAGAATCGTCTCCGGCAACCCGCATCCCCTTTGCCTTCAGCCCGCCAGGAAGATTCGAGAGAGTGCCGGAATCAATCAACTGGCGCAGAATGGCAGTCGAAGCCTTCGCATTAGCGCCGATCAGATGGATCAACCCGTAGCCGTACGCCCCAATCCCAGGGACATAGTTGTAGGAGGAGAACCAGATCAGCTTGTTCTTCTTGGGATCTTCTTCGTCCCAGTTCTTGTAGACAGAAAGGACCTTGCCGGAAGACTTGTCTACAGTGACGACATAAGGTAATGCAATGCCAGTAGGGCTACCATCATCGTCAGTATGCTCCAGGCCAGGAATATCGAGATCGATATGAGCCTCAAGAAGAGTAACGGATTCCTCGTCGCCCTGCTTGTACTCGTAGCTAACCTTGTCAATCTTGTCCTGAAGCTGAGAGTTGGATTCGTAGTCAGGCTGGATGTCAACATCGCGATAGAACCCAGTGTACTGTAGCTTCTTGACTTCGTTGATGTTCTTTGTAAGGACATGGATATACCTGCTGGCCGTCTTGAGAGACGTAGCGCCATACGGCATAATGAAGTCCTGCGCCGGAACATACTTTACCTCAGGCATGTCCGTCAGGGGATCGAAACAGATCTTCTTGAAAGCAGACCCACACAGCGCCAGACCGAAGAGCATGCGCTCGGTCTCTGGGCGGTAGTCCTTCAACTCCTGGGTCAGCAGATAGTTGAGATCCGTCTGGATGCGCAGCGCCTGATCTTCCTTCTCGTCAGTGACCTCGCCAATGATCTGAGTCTTTACCGGGCCAGATGCCGGGAAGATCTCCATGATGGCGTTGGACTGGAAGCGGACAGCCGCCTCCATGATCATGTTGTGGTACAGCCCACAAGCGCCAGCCCAAGGCTTGTTCCTGTCCTCGGTCTTTACCCCGAGGTAATCGAGGCCATCCTTATATGCACGCTCCCAGTCCTGCCGGGAGTTCAGGTCCTCTTGAAAGACATCCTGGATCTTGCGACCGATAGAGGCAAGCTCAGAGTCGTCGATATGCTCTGCGAGGTTCGCGGAGTGGGGGAGGTCGCCCAGTGACTCTCCCCCTTCCTCCGGCGGTCCGAATTCGATGATCATGCCACCGTCTTCGGTTTCGATAGACACAGCCTCTGGATTTAGAACACCGATTTCAATCTCGGCGCTCTCTTCAACTTCAGGACCGAAGTCCATTTCATCAAGAGGCTTGTCAATCATTTCGGTTACTCTTCTTCTTTAGGGGCGGTGGCGACAGCGTCAGCCTGAAGCATGACCTGCCAAGTGTTCGGGTTATTTTCGATGGTAACCCGAATCAGGCCCACGTTATGACCAGTGGAGCCATTGTTGTACGTCAGGCAATACTGACGGGCTTCACCATCGCTGGGTTCAGGAAACGGGCCGCTCCACTCGGGAATGTAGATGGCAGCAACACCATTGCCAATGTTGGCAGCATTCAGTTGAGCGACAGTCTCATCGACTTGCGCCATGGTAGTCAGTTGGTTCGGATTGAACATGGTCAGTAGTAGTCTGCTTTCTTTCTCGAAATAGGCTCTTCATCTTCATCAGACTGCGTTGAGATAAAACCGCCCTGTCTAAATCTCAACAGAGCCTGAGTAGAACTGTCAACAAGATCATCGTGGTCAGAGTTTGGAAAAGAAGCAAACTGCTCGATAACCTCTTCCGCCCATCGCAACGGAGGAGCATAGACAAAGCCAGAAGCAAATATGTCGCTTACGGCATTAACACGAGCAATCTTGTCATTCCCTCGTGATGGAGTGTAATCCTGTATCGGTATGCCCATGCGGCGCATTTCAAAGACAAGGGGAGCGCCAGCAGCTTTTGCTTCGATGATGCAAGAGTCTGGCTTCCAATACCTGTACTCCTCCAGTGCCTTCTGCTTCAACTCTGGGAACTCTAGCTTGTCCTGGAATGCGTTCAGCAGGATGATGTTCGTCCGCTTCTTCCCGTCAGAGTCGCTGTCGTAGAAGACGCCCCAGGTCGTGCAGGCAGAGTAGTCCGAGCGGGTTCCCTTGGTCAGCGCCGTGTCCCAGCTTTGGATGATGTATTCGCAGTTTGGCGGGTCGTCCCTGTCCCAGATCTTCCACCAGTCCCTCTTTATAAGCGCACCTTCTTCTGAGGTGGGATTCTGCTGGTACTGGGCAGACCACTTTGAAACAGGAAGTTCGGCACGGATCTTGGAGAGTTCGTCCAGAGACCAGAATTCAGGCCAGAGCGGCTGGCCGGAGGGCATGATGGCCGGGAACTCGATGACTTCCCACTCGTCCACGCCATCTCTCTGCGCTGCTGCTTTCAATATTTGCCCACAGAGATCACGCTTGCTCCAGCGCGTCATGACGACCACGATGGCACCTCCAGGCTGAAGACGCTGCCTGGGGCCTGATGTGTACCACTCATACACACCATCGTAGATTGCTGGATTTGTTGCAGCCAGAGTAGCTTCCTGTTCGGAGTTGTGGGTAACGACATACCCCCTGCCAGCCAGGAAGAGTCCATCTGGCCTATTCACGGTGATGCACTGAACGTCTCCCCGCAGGTCGGTCTTCTCGATCTTATAGGACCTCTGCCTCTTGTCGGTTGGAGTCCTGGTTCTCTCTCTCTTTCGCGGGAGCCTACAGCACCCGAACAACTTGAAGTTGACCCTATAGACAGTGGACTCGCTATACCCCTTGGCTTCGTATTGCTTGACCGACGCCTTGACCCCAAGGCTATGCACGAGTTCCCTCAGGCCAGAAGAGAGGAGGCGGTTCGTGTTGTTGAAGGAACACTGCCCGTCGATGGTCACATTGCCATCAGAATCCATCAACCCCTGAATCAAGGAGAGGCGCTGCTCAACGGAAGATGTGAAATATTCCTCTGGGATGTGCTTGTTGTTGAGAACCCCGATGTCCCTCAACTTCACCATCAGCTTTAGAGCGCCAAAGGAGTACGGGTCAGCGTGATCTGTAGTCTCATACCCCGCAAGTTCAAACTGAGAACGGATGAACTGAATATCGATGGTGTCGGCGCTTATCCTGCCCAAACTGGAAGTGCCGTTGCCAAGCCAGTAGCCGAGGACGTATGGGTCAATCGGCAGGTCCTTGTGCGGGTATTGAACCTCGTGGTGCCGAGGAAGGCATGGCCTGTTTGGCTTCGACCATTCCGCAAGCTCCCTGGCTGTCGCGTTCTTGACCTTGGCCTTCTTGATATTCGTGTCGGACATGTAGGGCCAGAGATGCCCGCCATCACACATGATGGATTCCCCATCATCCGTCGTCAGGCGATAGAGTTCCCTGTCCTTCCAGACCTCAGACTTCGCCAGCACCTCAACCGGAAGACCGTCAGGGCCGTACACAAAGTCGCCAACACGAAGCTCCTCGACAGTCTTGAAGCCATTTGGTGTTGGTATGCATTCAGTGGTAAGGAGTGCATGAGGGTCATCAATAATTAAAAGGTCACTCCCTTTACCACTTACAGATCCCCCGACGCCAATGGCAAAGTACTCACCCTGCTTACTGGTGTTCCACCTTCCTGCTGCTTTGGAATCTGATGACAAGGCGACTCCAGGGAATACTGTTTGGTAATGACTGCTACCCACTAGATTCCTGACCTTTCTACCGAACCCAACGGCCAATTCGGCTGTGTGAGAGGTTTGGATGATCTTTCGATCAGGATACTTCCCCAAGTACCATGCAGGCAAAAGATATGAACTGAATTCGCTTTTTGAGTGACGAGGCGCCATGTTGATGATGAGACGCTTACATTTGCCTTCAGCCACCCTCTCGAATGCGTCTGCCATGATCGCATGGTGCCGACCAGGAATGAACGCAGGCCACATCTCCTTGACGAAGTCTATGAACTTGGTCTGGCACGCCTGGACCTTCAACTGCTTCTCATACGCTTCCAGCAGGCTCATCAACTCCACCTGCTCGTGGTACGGCAGCTTCTTCGCGTTCTGGATGATGGTGTCGATCTGCTGCGGAGTGTACTTCCCCGCAAGGACATTCCTTATATTCACACCACCATCATCTCCCACCCAGTGCCACAACGGTAGAATCTATACGAGGGGAAAAGGCTGAATGGAAACTTCTTGGATCTCCATTGGGATCACCGCTTTGGTTCTGATCGTGCAACTCACGAACAGATACAACAAAGACGGAGCGGCTTCCGAGATCAACATCCGAAGCCTTGAGAATTCAATCACCCAAGAGATGGCGAAGATCCAGGTCCAGATCGCCAAGCTACCCGACGACCTGATGACAAGAGTCGGGCAGATCTACGTTACCAGCGACAGGTACATCGCTGAACTCGAAGGCATTCGCGCTAGGCTCCGCAACGTAGAGCAGTCGATCAACAATCAATAGCGCCAGAAAAAAGGGCTTGCCCAATTCGTTGACAAGCCCTGTACACCAAACCGATAGGAGACTTTCGGAGCGCCCAGCCGTCAGACTGGACAGACCCATCCTATCACACTCATCTGCTTCCATAAACCCTGATCTCGTAGACCCCGTCCACGATCTTCATACCGTACTCTGAATCCTCTCCAGGCTCCACCAAGCAAGACTCAACCCAACTCATAACCTCAGTTCTTTCGTACCGGACAACCCTACCCTTGTACTTGAGATACGAAGGCCCGTAGCCTATACTGCGCCAGTGCTTCAGGCATGGGATTGAGATCCTTGTGTACTCAGACAACTCCTGTTCTGTCATGAGCATAGTGGCGTCTGGATTCATAGACCGAGAATATCAATACTCGATCTTGAAAGTCCTTCTGCCGTCCTTAAACCCCACATAGTTGGACAGGAACGGCTTTCCTCCATTGAAGAGCTTGACGGTGTCAGCGAGGTGTTCCACCCACTCCTCTCCTTCCTTTACCTTCTGCTCTTCCCTGGCGATCTCTTCTGCCAGCGCCGAATCAATCTGAGTACTCGTCAGCTTGCCCATGCTCTTCGCCTTGCGCCGTAGAACTCTTTCGGCTTCTTGTTGAATCAGCTTGTCTCTTTCCACCTTTGCTCCTCTTTGTGATCTTCCATCCCCCAGGCGGCATGCCGTACATGTACTCGGCGCACATGACGAGGTGGTCTCCCCAAGGCGAGGCGCAAGTCTGTCGCATAGCGGCACGCCCTTCCTTCAGGAACAGTTCCCACTTCGTCGGCTCCTTGCGCATGATGATCTTGCGCTTGAGTTCTGGGAACTCCCCGATAATCTCAGCCGCATCCCGATAGGGATTAGCGCCGGAATACAGGTCCTCTTGGTTCGCAATGAACTCCGACAGGCTCAGGGAGTTCAGCCACTCCTGGTATAGCATGAACACAGTGTACTACTGTGGTTCATGCCGTGCAATAGGGGCTACTCGGAGGCGGATGAGATACCTCGGGGAAACCCCTATTGCACAATGGTTACCCCAGTCAAGGGTGAGCCTTGATTGTATCATTTTTATTGACCAGAATCCCAACGCTGGTAGAATGGAATTGAGAGTCTGCTCGAAACTGCGGCTTGCCGCTGAGAACAAAAGGCAAACTTTTCATGCCGGTTACAACCAGTCCCGGTGTTGGTGCGAGGGGTTGCGGTGAGAGATGAGACCGATCCGCGTAGTAAACTCATCAGCCAGCTCGGTTCAGACGCCCCGCAGTGAATCTGGGTGAGCCAGTAAGGGGTCTAACGGTCCACCGAAAGGTGTCCCAGGCGCAAGAGTCTGGATGAGGTTGCTACGGAGGCATGGCCCCGATAGATTGTCCCGCTTCGTGGACTTGAGATAAGGGCGCAGGTGAAACTCCAGATCCGTAGCCGAGAGGACAGGTTGGTGCCACACCAGATAAGGCACCTGTGAAGTAGCGACGGTGGCTCCATACCGGATAGCCTAGTTCACAACGAGAGGGAGGTTACCTCTCGTGTGTCCACGCTCTGGTTCACCACCCGGATAGAGGGGTCGGGTTGGTGCTTGAGAAAAAGGGGGGTGGGTCCCCGGGAGGGGGGAAGTCCCCCTCCCGTTATTGTCGCGCTCATGATCAAGCAGTCCGGCCCTCGTCCCTGAGGGTCGAGACAAGCGCGACGAATAACCAAGCGGGAAAGAGGCAAGCTGAACCTCAAAGACCCTCAAAGAAAAAACACTGTACGGATGATCCGCGCTAACGGAAACCGGGCTACAGGATCACTCTCAATCAACACTGTACGGATGATCCGCCCTGGCTCTAACCGTGCTACCGAATGCGAAAACCAAGTACATGCACTCGGGATCTAAGGCGAGTACCGTCCATTCTCCTAGATCAATACTTCTGGCGCTAAACTATACCTGTGCAAGAGACACAAGAGAAGAGAAAGCATCTCCTGCTAGACACAGAGGTTGCAGAGATCCTGGGCGCTTCTATATCCAGCGTGAGGAAGTGGAGACTCCAAGGGAGAGGGCCACGCTTTGTTCGTCTTGGTGGCGCTGTAAGGTACAGAGAATCCGATGTACTTGAGTATGTCGAATCTGGTAGACTGTATACTGAAACAGGCATAGGCCGCACAAGGAGCAACCGTGGACACCTCGTTGAACAAAGACGCAATCGAGAGTCTTCTGAGAGAGAATGAAGTAGCCAAGATCCTAAACATATCTGTTGTAAAGGTCAGGCTACTCAGAAGGTTTGGTGGAGGTCCAGAGTTCATCAGGATCGGTAAGGCAGTACGCTACCGAAGGGATGACATCCGGCGCTTCATCGACAGTGCCACCTCATTCGAGACCATCTCCGGCAAGGTTGCTCCCAAGCGTGAGCCTATTACCCTGAGCGAAATCTTCTCCAAGGAAAGCGAGTAACGACATGGAAATTGGTCTGGCTAAGATCTCTGAGGCTGCTGCCTTCTTGAATCTCTCGAAGGCGATGGTGAACAAGATGCTGCGTGACGGGCGCATCCCGTCCAAGCGGTTTGGTAAGGTGTACCGGATCCCGTGGTCCTGGCTGCACGGTGAAGTGAACGGCACTCCGGTTGCCAAGCCCAATACGGACGAAGCTGCCGCCTAAGCCGCTCCTCACAAACAAGAAGCCCACCTTTCGGTGGGCTTTCTTGTGCGACTGCCCTGTTTCCAGAGCATTGTGCCACGTTTCCGTGGCGAGTGGTGGGTACTTCTATTGTACAGCATCCACCTGATTCTGGCGCTCCCGGCAGGATTCAAACCTGCGACCTACTTCTTAGGAGGAAGTCGTTCTATTCGCTGAACTACGGGAGCTTGGCACTACAGAATATCCGCAACTTCCTCGACGATGTGCCGGAACTGAACCCAGCCCTGGAAGTTCCCCTTCTGCACATCCTTGCTCGTCAGGGGACGCGCCACATGCTCGAAGGGAGACAGGTGCGGCGGCATCGCGTTCTTCAGCTTCTTGAAGAGGTCCATGTCCTTCTGTACGCTGTATGTGCCGTCGTGATTCAGGTAGGACACACGGGCGCACCGGGCAACAGACATCGCCATACAGGTGAACTTCGGCACGGAGGTCAGTTCTTCGGGCTGAATGTAGGGCAGGTGGAAGTCCCCTTCGGCCAGATGCAACGGCACGCTAGCGTCAATCGCATCGCGCATGACCCGCGCCAGTTGTCTGATCTCCGGCTGGGCATCGTGATTCAGGCGCTGCGAGAAGAAGTTCTCCCACTCCGTCGCGGAGATGATGGCCTTGTGCCAGAGAAAAGGCTCCAGCAGTCTGTTCACAACTTCCTTATGAATCCCGGCGCTTGCCATAATCCTGGCAGAGTACACTGCATTGGCGGCAGCAGATTTCCAGGCATTCTCTGCCGCCCACTTCTGCTGCACGGACACCTGCGGCCCTGACTGCATCCCAGGTTGGTTAGCGCCGAGGTAGATAGGGATGTACGGATCCTCCTCTACTTCTTGCAGGCGCTTGTGAATTGGGATGGCGCGAGAGGAAGCGGAGTTCCTGGAGAAGTCACGGTGTGTGTTGACTTGCGCCAGGATGAACCTTGGGAACTGGCACTCCATTGTGATAAGCCTAACGCCCTTAGGCGATACAGAGTCTGCTACTACCTTTGCAGAGATTTGCTTCAAGTGTTTGATTCTCCTTGTGTTTTGAAAGCGCCTGATATACATCCTAGCACTCTTATGGCATGTTCGGCTTCGACTGCGGTGGTGTCTGCGTAGGTTTCGGGGCTGAAATTATCGCCCGGCATGATGAAGTAGTCCTGAAGTTCGTCGTTGTGAATGACGTACAAATTCTCTCCCCCCTCAAAGATCCACGACCTTATCTCGTCAAACTCTTTCCCTCTAAACGCAGGCACAGTCGGAGGCCTCCAGTTTTAGAATCCGCTTGGCGTGGTTGTACTCTTCTTCTGTGATATTGCAGGACTGGTCAGCCTGCTCCCATGTCCTTGGCGATATGCATGGAGGAATTCCTGCATTAGAACCAGGACATAGCCACACGCCCTCCCCGCCATCAAACATGTACGCCCTGATCCTCTCGGCATTTGGTCCTTCAAACGTAGGCATGTTCCCTCGCAAGCGCCTCTAGTACCGTCTTGGCGTACACACCTTCCTTGTCCCGGCACACAACGCCCAGGTGATCCCGGTTCGGCCCGTGCAGGGTGAAGTGATCTGAGTGCCGCATTCCCTTTGCCCAGATCCTGTGGCACCCGTGCCAAGTGCCGTGGATGAGCAGCATGTCAGATGGTTGCGGGCAGAAGTAGGCTGTGATCTTCAGTGCCACAAGCCTTTCCGGCGCTGGACCAAACAAGGGCCTACGACTTTGAGGCAGTGTACTCATATCCGAACCATGCTCCTTCTGTGGACATTATCTTCGCTGCGTGGGTCCATTCGTCTCCGTACATGGGGGCCTCGTTAAAGGAATCGAACATTCCAGCGGAGTCCATGTAGAAGGTATTGGCTTCGGAGTCAGGCCCCCACATCAAGCGGGTAGCGGTCTTTACGATAGCGCCGGAGTACTTCAAGCTACTTCAACTCCATGCCTGTTTATGGCGTCGAATAGGGCGTTGATGTAGCCACGTTCTTTGGTTGTGATGCTGATAAACCCAGGGTGCAGATGCCTACGAGACGTACTGCATCGGTGGTCGTACCAGTTCGGCATATCATAGTAGAGCCTGCGGATCTTCTCAGACTCCACAAAGTCGTAGATCTCATCGTCGTAGATCTCATCCGCCATCGTTGTCCTCCGTGTAGCGCCAGTGTTTGAAGACGTTGAATATGTACCGATGTTCCCTTGGGGTCAGTTCGATTGCATCCCACGAGAGGTCCAGCCAGGGTGGAAGGGATGTTACGTCAGGCGTGAACCCGGTGCCTTCCTCCCTCTCTCCAGCGCCATAGAGACAGATGATGTAGTCGTCTGCTGATATCATAAAGTCGTCCAGTAGCTCGATGTCCTCCGCAGTCATAAGCCTTGCGAGGCGAGAGTTGGTGGCGCGGTCCAGCGGCTTAATCATTCTCTCTCTCCAGCGCCAGGAAGATTCGGCAGGAGTGATCCATCTCCCTATCCCCCACAAGCTCGTCGCTCATTACATCGTGCATTCCGGGGATAATCTTGTCGGCCAGCATCATTGCGGCGGCTCTCTTGAAGTACCCATCGGGGTGGGAAAAGAAGTACTGGATGGTCACATCGCTCCAATCTATTTGTTTGTGGGTCAATGACTTAGCTCCTTCGGTAGTCCATCCTCGTTCATAGCGCGGATCAGCTTGACAGCATACTTTACTTCAGGCACTGTGGCTTCGTGTAGGCTCATGTAGGTGCTGTCGATCCAGGCATACTTCTCGCTTGCGTATGCCAACAGCTTGTCTCTCGTGTACCTGCCTTCCGTGAAGCCTTCTTTATCCGGCATCTGGCAGAAGAGGTGTGACAGTACGGCAGAGTCTGGAATGCTCTGTAGCGCCGCTTTGATTTCTCGGGGCATGTCAGATTCCTTTCGGCAGGCCGTTGGAGTTGATCTTTCCGATGAGCAGGCAGGTGTGCCGGAATTCACTGGCGCTGATGGTGATGCCAATCTCAGTCCAGTCGGGACTGTACAGGTAGAAGGACTCGCTGCCAAGGTACTCTACCCTCTCAACCCCAACAGCATCATAAAGGCGACTGCCCTGGTATCCGCCAGCGCATGCGCTAAACAGCCTGCCTATCCGGTAAGAATCTCCTTCGTACTTTAGGCGTGCCAATCTCTGCATGCACACAGTATACAGAGGTGTGGCGCTGTGTGCAAGGGGGTGGTGTGTGGACAGAAAAAGGGGCGGCGGACGAGGGGACCGCTTGCTGTCGGGAGCATGTTGTAAGAATGTGCCGTGTGTGCAAGGGACCCTGAGATGAAGGGGGTGGTGTTCTGTGTTCAGGGTCCCGGTGGGTGGAAGGGGCTAGGGAGAAAGGGGTGGGGGGTGTGTTTTTAGGAGGTGATGGAATGAGTGGAATGCTATGCATAGCACAGCACAGCGCACCCGGCCTACTCCCCCTCCCCGCCCCCGGTGGGGGTCTCCGTATCCCCCATATCGCTTGAGGGTAGCTGGGTGCATTCGGTGTCCAAAGTTGGACCGCTGGAGTCTTCAGCGCCTACGATAGGCGATGAAAGCCCTAGCAAAGATTGGAGTCTTGCCGCAAGGGTATCCACCATCGCGCCGGATAGCGCGGTATTCACCTCATTTGCTTGTGGCTCTTCGAACACGGAAGCATATCGCGTGCGACCAACCAGTTCTAAGGCTTTCAGTCGGGTGATGTCTGATTCAGTCTCACTGGCGGTTCGTGTCAATCCATCCATGACGAATGTTTGTAGCTTCTGTTTGTTCTCCCACCAGCGCGCAGTTCTCTCCGCCTCCATTGCATCCATTGCTAGTTTGACGCTAGTCGCCTGCGAAGTCTTTACCGCGTTCGTTTGTAGCCCCTTCAAACTACTACCCTTGTAGTTGTAAGCCTGTCTGTAAGCCTCAGCTTTGCTCAACCCACCATAGACCAACCCCTCGGCAAACTTGCGCTGTTTAGGCGTCAACCGCGCCAATATCTCATTCACCTTCAATCGCTTACCGTCCGCATGTACTCTCGTTTGCGCCATACGTCTATTCTACCCCTACACGTGCATATGCACTCATCCCCCATTCCCGTTCCTATCAAATTGCGTGCGCACGCACACACATTCTATTTTCCACCCGTAAACCGTTGATTCTACATGTCCAAATTTGGACAAAAAATAAATCAGAAAATATCGCATCAACCCATTGACACCATAAACCACTATCGCTTACCATGGGTTTGTTGGCACACGGTGCTACATCAAACCAAACCAAGGACACTCACAATGAACACCAATTACCTGCTCACCTCTACCCCCCCTTCCGCCAAGGAGAATTACGAAATCATTCGGTCTAAGCAGGCCGAAAAAGCCGCGAACTTCATTGATTGCGCTATTGCGGTCTTTTGGATCAGAGAACTAAAGCAGTATGAGCAGTTGGGGTTCACGCGCCTTGAAGTCTTCCTCGCGTCACAAGGAATAGAAATGAGCAAGGCCGATTATCACAATAAGGCCAATCTTGGCGAGATGTTGCGTTGGATTAACGCAACCCGCGAAGAGTTGGTAGATTGCGGCCCTTCCGCACTTCAGGAAATTTCCCGCCTAGCCAAAGGCAAAGGCATGGCGGAAAAGAACAGGGCCGCTATTTGCCGCCTAATCAATGGAAAGGCGAAGGGGCTGCTAGATGTAGATCAGGTCAAAGAACAGGTTCGGGCGATCTTGGGCGGCGACAAAAAACAGGCGGATTCCACCCCCAAGCCCCCCGCCGCCCCGGCCCCCGTCGAAACCGAAGACAACACCGACGAAACCGCGCCCACCTCTACCGATTGGCGCACCAAGTACCGCGCCATGCTGGGACGCGCGGCCGACGAGGCCGACTTCCTCGCGATGTTGGCCGACCTGCGGGGGGAGTAACTCCCCCCTTCAAGTGTCCAAATTTGGACAAACAGGAGACAAGATGAGACTAGAAAAAGCGGAAAAGATCAAACAACTGGCCCTCGAAGTCCACAAGACAGTGGCAAGGATGTCTGCACTCGAAGGCGCAGAATGCAGGAGTAAGGCGTCCGCAGAGAGGGCAGAAGAGCGCCTCATGGAGCTAGAGCGCAAGCTGAATGAAGCTATGCGCCAACTACACTCTATGACGTACTAGTCGAAACGCGGGCTATGCCCGCTTCTACGGGAATTAGCCTACCCGTACTGATGAGACAGGCTAGAGTGTCCAAATTTGGACAAACATGGTAGGGCGTGAACAAACTCCATGCCCTACTTGACAAATAAACTATCAGTGTGTTACACTGTAGTTAACAGTGGCACAGACCGCTGAACAACAAGCTGAGTGTCCAAAATTGGACACGCGATAGGAGACAAGTTATGAAGTACACCGCTGGATTCAGCAAATTGCTGACCTATGGCACGGCGAAGATCGACAAGTCCCGCGCCAACTCAAACGTGTGGGAGGGCGTGGTTTACATGTCCCCTGCGGACGAGTCTGTCCCGTACGGTGGCGCGAATATGTGCGCCAACGCTACGGTGGGTTGCAAGTCCCTGTGCCTGGGCAAGTATGCGGGACGCATGCATATGCCCAATGCCATGCGGGCGCGGCTCAATCGCACGTTCCTGTACTTGCGGGAACGCGACAGATTCTATGCCCAGCTGGGCAAAGAGATCGACGCGCACGTCCGGCGCTGCCGCCGGAAGGGTATGCGTCCCGCCATCCGGCCTAACGGGGCGCAGGATCTGCGAGGACTAGGCGCGTGGGTGGCGCGGTACTGCGCGAAAAAGTACGGGAACGAGGTCGCGGTTTACGATTACACAAAGATCGCGCCGTCCCAGATCGACGGCTACCACCTCACCTACAGCCACTCCGAGCGCCCGGAATCCTTGCGCGTGTCCCTCGATTGGCTGGCGCGTGGCGGTAGCGTGGCGGTAGTTTTCGCCGTCCGCAAGGGCCAACCGCTACCAGAATCCTGGCACGGATACCCTGTCATCGACGGGGACAAGTCGGACGCGAGGTTTATGGACGCGCCCGGTTCCGTAGTCGGTCTGCGGATCAAGGGGAGCTTCAAGAAGGCCATCGGCAACCCGTTTGTGGTTCTAGCGTAGCGCCGGATGTATAGGGTAGGCGCGTGCCTACCCTTACCAGAGTGTCCAATCGAAGATGTCCAAATTTGGACAAACCAAACCTCAGGAGAATACCATGCCTACCCTCACCCCTTCCCTCGAAACGCCAATGCGGCGCGCCATCAACAAAAACCTTCTCAAGTCTATCGCCGGGCAGCTGATCTTCTGCCCCGTCTGTAGCGACATTATGGACTACCGCCGCACCGTGGCCGTGTCATTCATGCGCGGGGACAACCCCGTGGCAACTAAGGGTTGCTGCGGCAGCTGTTTTGATGACGTGATGCGCGGCAATGCCGAACGCATCGCGCAGGAACATAACCTGACCCTCGATATCGTCGACGGGCGCGCCAAGTAACAGAACCAAACCAAACCAGGAGTGTATATGTACATCATCATCTCGCGGCACCCTGCCGCTATCGAGTTCATCCGCGCCAACGATGCGCGATTTCTGGCGGCACCCGTCATCACGGGCAACGCCACGCCCGACGATGTGCGGGGCAAGGTCGTAGCGGGTAATATCCCGCTATCCCTCGCATCAATGGCGGATGAGGTGGTAGCCGTCGAGTTTGACGGCGCGCCTCCGCGCGGGGCGGAGTACACCGCCGCCGACATGGTCGCCGCTGGTGCGCGTCTGGAAGCGTATGTGGTCAAGCGCAGCATCGCGTTCGACTACTGCGTGACGCACTCTCGCAGCGATGGGTACTAGGTCGAAACACGGGGGTTCCCGTGTCTGTGAGGGATAGCCTCCTCACACTGAAGAGACAGGCTAGGAGGGTTGCATGAAAGCCAAACCGTGGAGAGTTATCTCCACTGCCGATCAGGACGGCAGAAACCACACCATCAGCATCTTGGGGCCTGGAGAACTGACCCCTGACGATGCGTTCGTTATGTTCCAGTGCGACACCCTCGAGGACGCCATCCTCGCCATGGAGGAGGAGTAAATGTATCGCTTGCAGATGAAATCAGGTGTCAAGCGCGACACCTGGAAAGACAGTAGCGGGTCGGGGTCTATCAGCAGTCTGAAAGACATTTGCACCGTTTGTCGGATGGACTACCGGATCATCGACGGTAGAGGAAAAGTGGTATGGGCCGATCTGTGGCCTAAAAAGGGGAGAAAATAATGTACATCAAAACTTTCGACGGCGCTGCCGTCATCTTCTGCGAAGAGCAGGACCGCACCTGCTCTCACCCGGACGGTCACGAGTTGAACCAAGACCGGGGCGCTCTCAACGGGGAGTACGGAAGCTACTGCATCCACTGCTCCCACTATGTCGGGCGGGTCGAGTACTTCAGCGCGGCCAACGGTGCCGAAGAGGCCCAGGCCTACGCCCAGGTCATGCTGGGCGCTACCGGACCTGTTGAGGTGCGGTAAGCGTCCAGCATTACTGGGAGTAAATCTATTATGTACATGACACAAGCGGAGCTGGCTTTAGCAGAGCGTACAGCCAATATCCTCGCAGAACTCATTAGCTCTATCGAGTCTCGTGATCCCGGGCACAGGGAGATCGCCGTCCTAAAA
>Ga0255177_1000253_pt1 | contig 20372 bp, 7 predicted proteins | sample Atl_Atlam_RepB_8_2_FD_183641 | JGI IMG/M metagenome (GOLD analysis project Ga0255177, IMG submission 183641) | Freshwater microbial communities from Altamaha River, Georgia, United States - Atl_Atlam_RepB_8d | ecosystem: Environmental > Aquatic > Freshwater > River | place: USA: Georgia...
TAAAGCAGAAATAAGTAATCAATTAAAAATCATACTAAATTTATAATGTCTCAATATCGCAATAGCACTCAAAACGGAAGATATTCATCTGATAGAGGTGATAATCGTTCTACAAGAGATAATAGTTATCAAGGTGGGCGTAATTATAGGGATAATGGTAGAGACCGGGATAATGGTAGAGACCGGGATAATGGTAGAGACCGGGATAATGGTAGAGACCGGGATAATTATGGTGGAGGGCGTTATAATCGTGGTAATTATAATAATCGTCAAGATAGGGAATTAAGTTATAATATTGATGAAAAGATAAGGGAGAGACAGGTGCAAGAATATGAAAAACAGAATTATCAATCTAATGCAGATAATGATAATGTTAATGTGCCTAATGTGGTTTTAACACCTGAGGAAATTAAAAAGCGTGAGAATAGTTTAATACCTATTGATACTTTTGATGCATTAAGTGAAGAGTTAGATCTAAAGATAATTAGAGGTGTAATGGCATATGGGTTTGAAACACCAAGTTTAATTCAGCAAAAGGCAATTAGACCGGTGTTAGCAGGATATGATGTTATTGCACAGGCACAAAGTGGTATGGGTAAAACAGCTACTTTTTGTATTGGTGCATTAGGAAGAATAGATATGACACAAAATCAAATTCAGACGATTGTTTTAGCACATACATTAGAATTAGCAATGCAAATAGAATTTGTTTTTAAAAATATTGGGCGTTATTTAGATGTGCGTGTGGGTATGGCAGTTAAGAGTATTCCAGTTAAGGATAATATAGAACAATTATTAGGTCGTAATAAAAATGATTTAGTCCCGCATGTTGTTATTGGAACACCAGGTCGTGTTTTAGATATGTTAACTAAGAATATAATTCAGGGTAAGTATGTTAAATTACTTATTTTAGACGAAGCGGATGAGTTATTATCTGATGGATTTATTAAACAAATTAAGAGTATTATAGGTTCTGTATTTTCAGGTGTGCAAATTGGATTATTTTCTGCTACTATGGAACCTGAATTTTTTAGATTAACACGCAATTTTATGCGTAATCCATTAAATATTCTTATTAAGAAAGAGGAATTAACATTAGATGGTATTAAACAATTTTATATTGATTGTGAAAAAAATGAATATAAGTTTGAAACGCTTTGTGATTTATATTCGTTATTGTCATTGAGTCAAACTATTATTTATTGTAATCATTATCAATGTGTAGACCAATTAACACGCAAGATGCAGGAAAATAATTTTAAAGTATCGTGTATTCACGGTAATATGAATATTGCGGAGCGTGAAGAAGCAATGAAAAATTTTAGAAGTATGCAAACGCGTGTGCTTATTTCAACGGATTTATTAGGTCGCGGAATTGATGTTCAACAAGTTTCTGTTGTTATTAATTATGATTTACCGCTTAAGATTGAAAGTTATATTCATCGTATTGGTCGTAGTGGAAGATATGGTCGCAAAGGCACGGCTATTAATCTAATTAATATTAATGATAGTAAAAAAGTTAAAGAAATTGAAAGATATTATAACACTCATATTGAACCATTACCGCACGATGTTAATAAAATTCTACAATAAATTTCACTCACCCTTAGGTTTTGATTTTTTTATAATTTTTTTTATAATTTTTAGATATATAAATACTAATCTAAGATATAAACAAATAACAAATAACTAATAACTAATAATTAATAACTAATACTAATAACTAATAACTGATTAACCAATTATAAAAAATAAAAATTAAAATTAAACTATGTTTGAATATATAAATAAAATTTTACCAAGACAAAAGAGGGAACAAGCGATAGGTAATCGTGAATATAAAATTTATTTAGATTTGGAAAAGGAGCCAAATAAGGAAATAAGAAAGACGAAAGATTTATCTAGAGTTCAAATAAATTATTTAAGAAATATAAAATTAGAGAAAAAGATTAATAAAAGGGCAACACAATTAAGATATAGATTAGAGGAAGGACACGGACGAGCAATATATATTATAGGTATTAAAGATGATGGTATTCCAGAAGGTATAGATATTGAGAAATTATTTAAATCTTTACATTTTCTTTTTAAAATGGTTGAAATTATTAACGCTAGTATTAAAAATATAAGAATATATAGAGGTAATCTAGAAGGACAATATGTATTTACAGCAAGAATAGAAATACCAAATTATAAACCTAAACAACTACTATTAATTTAATTAAACAAAAACAATAACAAAAAAATAAAAACTAAATTAAATAAAAACTAAATTAAATAAAAACTAAATTAAATAAAAACTAAATTAAATAAAAACTAAATTAAATAAAACTAAATTAAAAAAGATAATTTAAGATTGTTGTGTTTCTTTTAGTGCATTATAGAGTGCTTTAATACCTGCTTGATAATTTTGATGACATTGTGCATACATATTTACTAAACGATTACGAATATCTGTTTCTAATGATGCTAAATCGGAATAATTGATTTCACGAAGTGTAAAACGAGAAACTTTACTTTCATCACTAGATGATTCTTTTGTGAGAATTTGTTTTTCTAATATTGAAAGTAAATATTCACAATTATCAATATATAAGCTTTTCAAATCTTTATAAATTTTTATATATTCTGTTAGCCTTGGGTCATTCAATGAAATTGCTATTTGTGCATTATCATCAATATTATTAACACAGAAATTATCAAAATTATCATCTGTAATCTTTAAATTAGCCTCAAACTCAGTATCATTGGAAAATTTATCATAAGTTTTGAATGCAGTATTTACTATTTCTAATATTTTAGGGTCAATCTTATCAATTTTTGAATAAAAAGCTACAAATTCAAGAAACTTGTCTAATAAAGTATTATCAGTTTTTAAATTTTGTATATTTATTGTATTATTTTGTTGATTCTCATTATTTACATTATTATTACTATTATTCATATTATTGTTGTTATTATTATTATTATTATTATTATTGTTATTGTTATTAGCCCCTCCAGTTTGTGGTGTTGTATTTATTTGTTTTAATAAATCATTAATTTCTTTAGTTTGATTATTATTTGATTTTGTATTTGCGGGTTTTACATTGCTAGATGGTTCAAGAGAAGGTGTAGGTGTGGGTGTGGGTGCAGGTGTGGGTGTAAGTGCGGGTATTGGTGCAGGTGTGGGTGCAGGTGTGGGTGCAGGTGTGGGTGCAGGTGTTGGCATAGGTGGTATCAGATTGCTAGGCTCAGTACTAATGCTAGGTAGTGCTACTTCGGGTTTAGTTTCTAATGTTGGTGTTGTTTCTAATGTTGGTGTTGGTTCTAATGTTGGTGTTGGTTCTAATGTTGGTGTTGGTTCTAATGCAGGTGGTATAGGTTCTGTAGGTTCAGATAGGATACTTGATGGTTCTGGTGTGCTTGGTTTGAATAATGTGTTATTAGAACTAGTAGAATTTATTGGTTTAGTTTCATTTAATAGTTCGTTATCCTCATTATTATTATCATCTTCATTATCGTCATTATCTTCATTATCTTCATTATCTTCATCATCGTCATCATCTTCATCACTTTCACTATCTGTTTCACTGTCTGAATCACTATCTGATTCAGATTCTATACTTGGTGTTGATAGTGGTTCTGTATTAGTTGTAGGTGTTGGTTCTATAGCCGGTTCTTTCATCAAATTATTAAGTGCATGTGTAGGTTCTTCCATTTGCATACTATTCATTAATGGTGTTGGTTGTGGTTGTTGAGGTTGTTGTGTTTTTGATTGGATATCTGCAATAACTTTGTTTAAACCTTCTATTTTTGTTATAATACTATTTAATTTTGCATTTTCATTTGCTTTAAAATTACTTATATTTTGGCGTATATTAGCGATATTATTTTTAGTAAGTTCATTAGGTTTTGAACTAGAATTATTTTTTTCCAAATTTTCTATTTTTTTATTTAATTCATTCTGTTCATTTCTATTTTCGTTTATATTTTCGTTTATATTTTCGTTTATACTTTTATTTTCATTAGTATTGAGATTTGCATTATTTTTAGAAAATAATTCACGAGCAACCATAGAATTTAATTTAGATGATTCTTTTAGGTCGGGATTAACAAACATAATAAGGTTAGACATAGTTTTAATGAAAATTTGATATTGGTTGCGAACATTTGTTTTTTCTTATTCAGTTTCAGTATCCTGCATAAGATGGTAATAATAAAGCATTAATAATTCTTTAAAACCTGGTTCGTGCATAATACTTTGTTTAACAACATCATCATTAGGATTACAAATATTAGAAACACCTTTTTGTTCATCTTCACTCATTATTGTAAGTAAATTCCGGAGACGGTTAAGACAAATATTATCCATAGGATTAACAGCAGTCAATACGGCAGAGATAAGATTAAGTATTTTAACATAATGAACGGCAATAGCATTACAAATTTCTTTTTTACTTACTTTTTTATCTTTATTACTTAAGCTAGGGATAGAATTTTTAGAACAAGTATCATCATTACAAGTGGCTTGTTCCTGACCAACTAATATATTACTAGCAAACTGTTCTAGTTGTAATTTAGTATAATTTTTATCCAAATTATTAGACATTGTAATCGCGATTTTATTACACTGTTTAGGATCTAATAAAGATATTAAATCACGAAAACGGTCTTTTTGCGTTAGTTGTTGCTGTGTGGGCTGAGCGTAGGGAAGAATTAAATCTGTGATAATCATATCCATCCGCCGTTGGAAATCCGTAATATTATCATCTAGCTTCTTACTTTTAAAAATATTCTGTATTTTATCAAATAAGTTTGAAAAAAATGTTGTCATTTTTATTATATTGATAGAATATTTTTCCTTCTAGAATATTCAACGAAATTATTTTTATTTTTTAATCTCTGTAATGTCTTTGAACTAATTTTATATTTTTAGAATTACTTGTAAAATTAATCTATATTTAAATATTATCAGATGTCTAAGCTAGATTCTTGTGAACCATATTATTTTTAGGAATACAGTAATAATTGCAGAAGCTAGTATAATTTATACCATTATCACTATTATTGTCTTTAGAATAATCTCGGTTTGCAAAATGAGGAATATATATTGGTCTTCCTTCTTGTTCTCCTTCAAATGGTGAGTCTAGTTTTGAAACTGGATTTAATCCTGGTTTATGATAGAATAATCCATCCCGCATTTGTTTATAGAAATGATAGGTTGAATCCGGTTCTATAACCATAGCACCTTTATAATATCCTTTAGGACATCTAGTATTAAAATCAACTGGTAATAAAGTGGGATTATCAGCTAGAATCTTTGCATTCATATGCGGACATTTATAAATGCGTTCTTTGTTATTATCGCTACCCGTTCTTTTAATTAAATCAAAATCACCGGGTTGTGGTTTCAAATCACCACATCCAGAATCATCAATACATTCTTCAACGGTTTTATATCGTCTATGACATATTTCAGCACATTTTTCTTTAACGGCTTTAACTTGACGATTTAAAAAATAAGAATAACAATTATGAGAACCTTCAACTAGCGGGTCTTGCCATAATTGAATATCTGGTTCAGGTTCATCACCTGATAATAGTTTTTGTAAATAACTTTTACAATTTTGATGAAGTCTACAAAAATCGGAATTTTCCAACGCTTCATTAGGACAACGGTCATAAGTATTAAAATCAGTCTCAGATTGATAATTAATACACATACACCTTTTAGGATTTTTTACAATTGTGCTATCATCTTTAGAATTATAAAATTTATATACCCAATTACCTTTTTCATTTTTTGTATATAATTTTTTAAAATTATTTTCATTTAAATTGCTAGATGAAATTCCACTCATTTTTTTTGTTTTTAAATTTCTTTTTAAGGGATTTGTTGTTTTTTTTTGATTATTTTCACTAGCAGGGTTTCTATTATTAAGGTTATAAGTTTTTTTATTTGAATTAGACATTTGTTATTACATTTATAAATGATTTTTATTTTGTAATTTATAAGTTTAATTTTATTAATTTTAAGTTTAATTTTAAGTTTAATTTTAATTTTATAAAATAAATTTTATATGTAAATTTATTAGTTAAAGAATACAAAATATTAGTATATTTACATAATAGATTATAGTGAATAAAAAAATTAAATATGGGTGGTGGTTTAATACAATTAATAGCAGTAGGGGTGCAGGATATTTATTTAATTGGAAATCCACAGATAACATATTTTAAAACGGTATATAAAAAACATACGAATTTTGCAATTGAATCTATTTATCAATCTATAGATGGACGCACTGATTTTGGTCAAACTATTGAAATTACTATAGCTCGTAAAGGTGATTTAATTAAGGATATTATATTTGAGGTAGTTTTACCAGCTTTACCACAAGGTTCCAATAGTAGTAGCTATTTTTGGACTAATGGTATTGGTAATGTCTTATTAAAACAAATTGATTTAGAAATAGGTGGTCAATTGATAGACCGTCATTATAGTGAATGGCTAGATATTTGGAGTCAATTAACAATTAATGAAAGTAAAATAGGTGCTTATAATTCTATGGTTGGTAATTATAATGCAATAAGTTCATTACAAGCTAATGCAGCTACACAATCACGATTACAAATACCAATGTTTTTTTGGTTTAATCGTGATTGGGCTAATGTGTTTCCATTAATAGCATTACAATATCACGATATAAAATTAAAAGTTTTTTTAAGAGATTTTGCATCGTGTTATAGGACGAGTATATCAATGCCACCATTAACTGGTTATAGTATTGAAAGTATGAATGTGTGGGTAGATTATATTTATCTAGATATGGATGAAAGAAAAAAATTTGCAGAAAAAACACACGAATTTCTTATAGATCAATTACAATTTTCAGGTGATACTACTATACCTAGTGATGCAGGTGGTATATCTGTTAAATTAAATTTTAATCATCCAGTAAAAGAATTATATTGGATAAATATTCGTAATGATTATTTACAAGTAAACCCACTAAATGGAAATCAACAATTAAATTACACTTTACAACCATTTTTACCAGAATCTTTTACTAGCGGATTAATACAACTCAATGGTATAGATAGATTTAATACTAGAAGTGCTAATTATTTTCGCCTAGTTCAAAATTATCAATACCATACCCGTTATTCAGCTAAAAATATATATACATATTCATTTGGACTTTATCCTGAAAAATATCAACCAAGTGGCACCTGTAATATGTCTAAAATCACTAATATAAATCTTTATCTAGATTATACCGGCATTAATAATACAGGACAAAATCAAATTCTTAAAGTCTTCGGCGTTAATTATAATATATTACGCATTATGAGTGGTATGGGTGGATTATCATTTAGTAATTAATAATTTGCAATTTACAATTTACAATTTGCAATTTACAATTTGGAATTTATAATTTGCAATTTGCGATTAGCGATTTGGAATTTGCAATTTGCGATTTACAATTTTTAATTTTTTTTGAATTTATTAAGATTTTTAATATGTGTTAAGATAATGGATAGTTTCTAGTTTAATAATAATTTATACATACATATTAAGTATTCTAGGTTATTTAATAAAAATCAGGTATAAGTAATAGAAACAGAATATGGCACATACACAAGATGCAACATTTACTAATATTGATTTAGATAACCTAAATACAAATTTACTCCACCAAACAGGAACTGGTGTTTTTTGGATTGATTCTGTAAATGGTATTTTAAAATTAGGTCATACTGGCAGTAAACTTTATATTGATAGTGATTTATATGCAGGTGGAAATATATATGGTTTAACGGGTGAAACTGGATATACTGGAACTGCTGGGACTACTGGTATGACTGGTCCGACAGGTGCAATAGGTAATATTGGCACACCTGCAAGTTTAGGATATTATAATTCTAATAATATATCTATTTCTAGTTTTGTGATTACTGCAATAGAATGGGATTCTATTGATAATTATTTTACACAGGGAGATATTGATATAACACAAGATATAACTAAACAAAAATTTACAAATACTGATATTCTAGATAGTCTATTTATAATTACTTGTAATTTTGATTTTATTCTAGCAAGTCAAGGATTTGTTGAAATTTGGATTCAGCCATCTTGGACTGCAGAAAAAATTAGTTATCAAAAATTATTCTTATCAATTGGCGAAAGCACAACTACATTCTCTACAACTTTACTTATCAAACACAATGATTTTTTTACTATAAATCTTAATCAAACTACAGGCAATACTATAATTTTAACTCAAAATAATGCACGAATAAATATTGCAAAAATTAATACAGCCTTATATGGACCAACCGGAAGCACCGGGTCTACTGGTAAAACGGGTTCTACTGGTAATACTGGAAACACGGGACCTACTGGTAGAACAGGACCTACTGGTAATACGGGTTCTACTGGTAATACTGGAAACACGGGACCTACTGGTAGAACTGGACCTACTGGTAATACGGGTTCTACTGGTAATACTGGTTTTACAGGAAACACGGGGCCTACTGGTAGAACAGGGTCTACGGGTAATACAGGTTCAACAGGTTCTACTGGTCCCACCGGGTTAAATCCTGTAATATTAAATAATGGAAGACCTAGTGATTATATAGGACAAATAGGACAATTATATATTGACCAACAAACTAATTTATTATATGGTCCAAAAGCTCAAGCAGATATTAATATAACTTTAGCAAATGTTGCATATCGTTATTTTATTTCAGATAATAATTCTGGTTCTGGTGAATATGAATTACCACATATTATAGGTCTAACAATTTTAGCTTATCCTACCACATTACAGTTTTTAGGAATTAGAAATGAAACAGCTGATGGTGCTAGTTTTAAAATTTATCTAAATTATCAATCTGGTGCTAGTAATCTTTTTACAATAACACCATTTATAAATAATACTAACTATATAAATTTATTTAGGGCAAATGATACTATTTCACTTATTCAAATACAGGTAAGTGTGTCTAGTGCTCCTTATACAGATTATTTTATTTTATCACCATCGCAAGTAGTCTGGTCTTTATTAGGTAGCACTGGTTCAACTGGTTCTACCGGTATGACTGGCACAACAGGTTCTACTGGCTCAATTGGTATGACTGGTGCAACCGGACCATTAGGAACTGGACCTACTGGCATAACAGGCGCTACTGGTTCTACTGGTATGACTGGTGCAACCGGACCATTAGGAACTGGACCTACTGGCATAACAGGTGCTACTGGTTCTACTGGTATGACTGGTGCTACAGGTTCTACTGGTTCAACCGGCTCAATAGGCATGACAGGTGCTACAGGTGCTACAGGCTTAATTGGTATGACAGGTGCGACAGGTTCAATAGGTATGACAGGTGCGACAGGTTCAATAGGTATGACTGGTGCTACAGGTTCTACTGGCACAATTGGTATGACAGGTTCTACTGGTGCAACAGGTTCTACCGGCTCAATTGGTATGACAGGTTCTACTGGTGCAACAGGTTTTACCGGCTCAATTGGTATGACAGGTTCTACAGGTTCAACTGGTTTAACAGGTGCTACAGGACCATTAGGAACTGGTCCTACAGGTATGACAGGTGCGACCGGTTTAATAGGTTCAACAGGTGCGACAGGTGCTACAGGTTCAACAGGTATGACAGGTGCTACTGGTTTAGTAGGTGCGACAGGTTCAACAGGTGCGACAGGGACAACAGGTTCAACAGGTATGACCGGTATGACAGGTGCTACTGGTTTAGTAGGTTCAACAGGTGCGACAGGTGCGGCATCTATTATTACTGGTCCAACAGGTTGGACTGGTTTTACAGGTTTTACAGGTCCATCAATTACAGGTCCTACAGGTTTGCCAGGTGATAAATTTTTAAGTGCTACAACTTCGGCTGTATCTATAAATCCAATTCAAGGAGGAAGTGTATCACTAACAATAGGTATAAATTTAGCATATATCACAGGTAATTCAGTTTTAATTATAGATACTAGTAATACCGCTAATAAATTTGAAGGAACAGTGCAAACTTATACAATCAATACAGGTGCCATTATTATTAATCAAATAAATAATATACAAGGAACTTTTGGAACCAATAAAACATATAATATTAATCTTGATGGTATAGATGGACCTACAGGTGCCACTGGTCCACAAGGTATAGCAGGTATTGCTACTAATACAGGTGCTACAGGCAATACAGGTGCTACAGGTTCAATTGGTTCAACAGGTGCTACAGGTTTTACAGGTTCAATAGGTGCTACTGGTGCCACAGGTGCATCATCAACAATTACAGGACCTACAGGCGTGATGGGTGCTACAGGTATGGCTGGTAGTGCAGGTTCTACAGGTGCAACGGGTGCTACTGGTATGGCAGGTAGTGCAGGTTCTACAGGTGCAACGGGTGCTACTGGTATGGCTGGTAGTGCAGGTGTAGCGGGTGCAACGGGTTCTACGGGTGCTACTGGTATGGCTGGTAGTGCAGGTGTAGCGGGTGCAACAGGTGCAACAGGTGCAACAGGTGCTACTGGTATGGCTGGTAGTGCAGGTGTAGCGGGTGCAACAGGTGCAACAGGTGCAACTGGTATGGCTGGTAGTGCAGGTGTAGCGGGTTCTACAGGTGCCACTGGTATGGCAGGTAGTGCAGGTGCAACGGGTGCCACTGGTATGGCTGGTAGTGCTGGTGCAACAGGTGCGACGGGTTCTTCAGGTTCAATAGGGGCAACAGGTGCAACGGGTGCAACAGGTGCATCATCAACAGTGACTGGTCCCACAGGTGTAGCGGGTAATACAGGTCCTACAGGTATGCAGGGTGCTGGATATACAGGTTCAACTGGATTAACAGGTCCTACTGGTCCGTCTGGACCTATGGGTGCAAGTGTTGATGAATTAATTAGTATTACTGTATCAACGGATCCTGTTGTGTATACTGGAATAACAGGTGATGCATTTATTGGAAAGACTACAATCACAAATACTAGCACAGGTGGAATTACTTTTTCAAATGCAACCGGACGATTTACAGTTGGTATTTCGGGTTATTATAGTTTAAATGTATTGTTAATAGTGGATCCACAATCAACACAAGATAGTATTATTTTTACAGTTTCTAGAAATGGTTCGGACATTTGGACTAGCACAATGATTGTATATGGTGGTAATATTGTTGCACCTGCACCTGTTCCCATCTTACTAAACTATTTTTTTAATGCTGGTGATTATATTAATGTTTATTTTAATTCAGCAGGACAATTAGTTCGTATTCGTGCTGGAACAACATTTAATTTAACAAGATTATCATTAGGACCAACCGGCAGAACTGGTGCCACTGGTTTAACTGGTGCTACAGGTTCTATTGGTTCCACTGGTTCTATTGGTCCAACTGGTTCATCAGGACAAGTAGGTGCAACTGGTGCCACTGGACCGTTCAATACTAATGCCGTTTTATTTTATACACCTGGTAATGGTTCAATTACTTATGATGCAACTAGCACAATATTTACTCAAAATCAATCTAATGTTTATTTTTATACAAATGAAATTATGTCTTCTGGAACTGCCTTTACTTGGTCTATGGTAATTCCATCAATTTCAATTACAAGTTTAACAATTGGATTATATCAAGGTGGTTCTAGTGTTGTAGAATTAGTTTTAAATAATAATGGAACAATTACATTTAATAATTCTAGTGCTGGTAGTTTTACAGCCGGACAAACCTTAACATTAACATATAATGGTGGTTATACTAGTATTTCAAATTATAGTGCATTTTTAAATGGAGTTCAAATATCCTCAACTAGTGTATCTCAATCAAACTATTATATTGGTATTTTGCAAACCGCTATAACCTATCCTTCTTCAATAACTATTTCTAATATAGGATTTCAAAGTAATGGAGTATTAGGTAATACTGGTTCAACAGGTGCAACGGGTATAGCCGGGTCAATAGGTGCTACCGGTTCATCAGGTTCCATAGGTGCTACTGGTGCAACAGGTGCTACAGGTTCATCAGGTTCCGTAGGTGCTACAGGTGCTACAGGTTCTTCAGGTTCAATAGGGGCAACAGGTGCAACAGGTGCAACCGGTTCAGCAGGGTCATTAGGTGCTACGGGTGCAACAGGTTCTTCAGGTTCCATAGGTGCAACAGGTTCCATAGGTGCAACGGGTGCAACGGGTGCTACAGGTGCAACCGGTTCTGCTGGGTCAGTAGGTGCAACGGGTGCAACAGGTTCTTCAGGTTCCATAGGTGCAACGGGTGCAACAGGTGCAACCGGTGCAACCGGTTCAGCTGGGTCGGTAGGTGCTACGGGTGCTACAGGTTTAGCAGGGACAGTAGGTTCTACTGGTGCAACGGGTTCAACGGGTTCCGCTGGGTCGGTAGGTGCAACAGGTTCCATAGGTGCAACAGGTGCAACGGGTGCCGCATCAACAATAACAGGTGCAACTGGTGCAACTGGTGCCGCGGGTGCAACCGGTGCAGCTTCCATGATAACAGGACCGACGGGAATAGCGGGTTTAACAGGGTCTACAGGATGGACTGGTCCAACTGGTGCAGCATCCACCCAGACAGGACCGACCGGATGGACAGGTATAATTGGTCCTACTGGTATAACAGGTCCTACTGGACCACAAGCAACTGCAGCTGCACTTAACTATGCACAAACTACTGTTTCTTCTGTGACTATAACTAATGGAACGGCAACACCATTTACTATAGCCACAGTTTCTATTACAACTAATGGTAATCCGGTACAAATTAATGCTATAGCGGATTTTAATCCTTTAGCTGTAGCAGCATGGGTTCAAATAAGATTATATCGTGGGGCGACTGCAATAGGACAAACAATTCAAGTAGAACCTGGTTCAAATGTTAGTGCAAATGCAAATATACCATTTAATATACAATTCATAGATACGCCGTCCGCGGGTACTTATTCATATACATTGCGAGGTGTAGGCGCATCATATGGTACATCTCCAGGTGGAAATTTTGTTTTTGGTGAAATATCAGGACCTACAATGACAGCAATTGAATTAACAAGTGCGCTAGGAGCTACTGGACCAACTGGAATAACTGGTTCTACGGGAAGAACTGGTTCTACAGGGAATACTGGTCCTACTGGTATAACTGGGTCTACTGGTCCATTAGGTTTGACTGGTCCAACTGGACAAGCAGGATATATTAGTAATTTGATTCAATCATATGCATCTGTAATTCCACAAATGACAAGTAATACTACTAATATTTCTAGTTTACCAGGATATATAACTAGTGCATCCAGTGAATATTCTGCCAGTTATCAAGCCTGGCAAGCAGCGGATGGTAATATTGCTACGGACTGGGCAGCATTAGGAAGTTCTGTTCCCTGTTGGTGGCAAATTCAACTACCAACCCCTATGATAATTTGGCGTTTTGATATTACTCGTCGTGCTAGTAATGAATACTTTGTAAATTTTATTTTTCAAGGTAGTAATAATGGTAGCACTTGGATAAATTTAATTACTATTACAGGTGGTTTATCTTCCTTAGCATATCCTTCTGTTCTATCCACTCTAGTTTATGATAATACCTACACTGCTTATTCATATTATCGTGTTTATGCATCTAGCATATCCGGCACAAATCCCGGTATTGCCTACATTCAAATGTATCCCTATTTACAAAATAATGGATTAATTACTGGAAATACTGGCTCTACAGGTGCAACTGGCTCTACTGGTGCACTTGGTTTAACTGGTGCAACAGGCTCTACCGGTTCAATAGGTCCCATTGGTTTAACTGGTCCTACAGGTTTTACTGGTGCTATTGGTTTTACTGGTTCTATTGGTCCAACTGGTCCAACTGGTTCAACAGGTGGAACTGGTTCTACAGGTGGAACTGGATTTACTGGAATGACGGGTCCAACTGGTTCTGCATCAACAGTTACCGGACCAACTGGATGGTCAGGACCTACTGGACAAACCGGTGCAACTGGTATTATGGGTCCAACTGGTCCTATTAATACAGGAACTACTGGTTCTACAGGAGCAACTGGTTTTACTGGTATGACAGGACCTACTGGACCACTAGGTGCTGGTGCAGATACGCTAGTAAGTATTACACGAACAAATGCATCAACTGCAACAAATGCCGAATTTGATATATTTGCAGGTTCAACATTTGTATATAATTTTCCTATTCAACAAATGTCATATAATTCCACAACTGGTGCATTTACTGCAAATCAACTAGGATACTATAATATTCAATTACAGGTGGTAATAACAAATAACACAGTTTCAAACATTACTTTTTATGTTAAAAAGAATGGAACTACATTAACCGATAATTTTGCAACATATTATATACACTCATCAGTTCAACCTGCTCCAGTAAGTATCTTACTAACTTTATTACTTAATCCAGGAGATTATCTTAATTTTACAATTAAAAACAGCACTGGTAATTCTGCCGTTAATAGAGGCACAACTTGTAATATAACACGGTTATCCCTTGGTCCAACAGGCAATACAGGTGCTACTGGTTTAGGGGCTACAGGTGCTACAGGTTCTTCAGGTTCCATAGGTGCTACTGGTGCCACAGGTGCGACTGGAAGAACAGGTTCTACAGGGAGCACAGGTTCAACAGGTATGACTGGTTCAACAGGCATGACAGGGGATACTGGTGCGACTGGTGCAACTGGTGCAACTGGTATATTGGGACCTACTGGTTTTACAGGTTTTACGGGCTCTACAGGTAGAACAGGTGCTACGGGTGCAACTGGGCAGATTGGTCCAACTGGGCAAATAGGTTCAACTGGTTTAACTGGTCCTACTGGAATTACAGGACCATTAGGATTAACAGGTGCTACTGGTTCTACTGGTGCAACTGGTGCACCATCTACACAAACTGGTCCAACGGGTTGGACTGGTTGGACTGGTGCAACTGGTCCTATTGGTTCTCAAGGAACCCCTGGTGATAAATATGTTACCATTACTACATCTGCAGAAACAATCAATCCAACTCCTGGTGGTTCTATCTCAATTACTGTTGCAACAGGATTAGCTTATTTGCAAGGTAATTCTGTTATTGTAATTGATTCTGGTAATGTGAATAATAAATTTCAAGGTGCAGTGTCTAGTTATAATCCATCTACGGGTATTATGGTAATAATTAATATTAGCAATATAACCGGAACTTTTGGCACACCAACTGTTTATAATGTTAATCTGAACGGTATTGACGGTCCTACTGGTTCTACTGGTCCACAAGGTATTCCTGGAACCGCAACAAATACTGGTTCTACCGGTATGACTGGACCCATAGGTCCAACAGGCTTTACTGGTTTAACTGGCTCTACTGGTAATACTGGTTTTACTGGTGATACTGGGTTTACAGGACCTACCGGTAATACAGGTTTTACTGGTGATACAGGTGCAACAGGTTCCACGGGACCAACTGGCGAAACAGGTTCCACTGGTGAAACAGGTTCTACAGGTAATACAGGTTCTACAGGTGAAACGGGTCCTACAGGTGAAACGGGAACTACCGGACCTACTGGAAATACAGGTTCAACTGGTGCACCCTCCACAATTACTGGACCAACCGGCTATACCGGCTATACTGGTTTTACTGGTGCACAATCCATAATTACTGGTCCTACAGGTATTACTGGTGCTACTGGAAATACTGGTGATACAGGTGCTACAGGAAATACAGGTAATACAGGTGATACAGGTGCAACAGGAAATACTGGTGCAACGGGTGCTGCATCAACAGTGACAGGTCCAACAGGTAATATTGGGTCTCAAGGAATAATTGGTAATGATGGACCTAATACTAGAAGATTTACAGCAGATACAACAATGATTACATATACTGATTTTGTTAACTATGGAACAGGAGATTTTACAACAACAGAAAATATTAAAATTAGTGAATATGATAATACTAATATATTATTAACAGATTGGTTTAATGCACTTATTAATGCTTTATCACAAACTTCATATATAACATTACAAATAAATAAAACATATGATTCGTCTATATTTTATATATGTCATGTATTATCCGTTGATTTTACTACTACACCTAATAAATATGAAATAACAAATACTCGCATTACTGGATCGGGACAACTTGTGAACGGTGATTTAACAAGTATTTCTTGGAATTATGGTGGTCCTACCGGTTTTACTGGCTCTACTGGTTCAACTGGTTCCACCGGTCCTACAGGCTCTACTGGTCCTACCGGTTCTACTGGCTCTACCGGCTTTACTGGTCCTACTGGCTTTACTGGTGCTACTGGTTCAACAGGTGATACTGGTTCAACTGGTATGACTGGTGCAACTGGTATAACAGGTGCAACAGGTGATACTGGTGCAACAGGTGATACAGGAAATACGGGTTCAACAGGTGATACAGGTAATACAGGTGCAACAGGTAATACAGGTGCAACAGGTGATACTGGTTCTACTGGTTCCACCGGTCCTATTGGATTGACAGGTGCTACAGGTTCAATTGGTCCAAGAGGAGAGGCTGGTGTTAATGGTATGAAAGGTGATACTGGTGACCAAGGATTAACTGGTCCCACTGGTGATATAGGTTTAACAGGTTCTGAAGGTCCAACAGGGCAGTCTGGCGATACTGGACCCGTGGGTGCTACTGGTTCTATGGGTCCAACTGGTGATACAGGGTTTCAAGGTTCACAAAATTTCACATGGATATTAAATGGTGTTAATGCATCTTTATTATCATCCTCTAGCATTGCAAAAATTGCTGGTTCTCCAGCTTGGGATACAACTGGATATTCATTAGAAGGATTTGTTGATGGTGTATTTGTAAGTGGAACACCTGGGCAAACCACAGCACAGTTTATGCTAGGATTATCAGAAACACCGGCATCAGGGACATCATATACACTTATAAAATATGGTTATTATTGTGATGAATCCGGAAATTTATTTATTTATGAAAATGGAACACAAGTCCAATCTCTAGGTGCATATACCACATCTACTAGTCTTTTAATTACTTACGATAACTCTATTATTGATTATTTAGTTGATGGAAATTTAATATATAGCACCTCTAGAATATCTGGAACCGCACTCTATTTATTTGTCCCGATTGCATATGTTGGACAAGTTAATAATATTCATTTTGCACCAATGGGTTCCATTGGTCCAACAGGTAATACAGGTGAAATTGGTCCTACCGGTTCTACTGGTCCTCAGGGTATAATTGGTTATACTGGATTTACTGGTCCTACTGGATTAACTGGATATACAGGTGCTACTGGCTCTGATGGTTCAATTGGTCCTACTGGTGCTACTGGTTATACTGGTGCAGCATCAATTATTACTGGTCCAACTGGTATAATGGGACCAACTGGTTTAGCAGGTTTAACTGGTTCTACCGGTCCTACCGGTGATGCATCTATAATTACTGGTCCTACAGGTTTTACTGGTTCTACTGGTTCAACTGGCTCAACAGGTTCTATTGGTCCTACAGGTATTTCAGGTGATAAATATAATACTAGCACAACAACTGCAGTCATTATATCACCAACACCCGGAGGAAGTGTTAATTTAATAGTATCTAATGAATTGTCATATATAGTTGGAAACTCAGTAGTTGTTGTTGATTCTACTGATTCCAATAATTCATTTGAAGGACATGTTTTATCTTATAGTTCTATTACTGGCACACTTGTTATATATCAGATTTCTACAATACAAGGTAGTTTTGGTTCTAGTGTTGTATATAATGTAAATCTAGATGGTATTGATGGTCCAACAGGTGCAACTGGTGCAACTGGTTCAATTGGATTAACAGGAAGTACAGGTTCTATAGGTTCTACCGGTTCAACTGGTGCTACTGGACCACAAGGTACACCTGGTATTGCTACTAATACTGGTGCAACCGGATATACAGGACCAACAGGTATTATAGGTTCAACTGGTTCTACCGGTTATACTGGTGCAACAGGTAATACTGGTTCTACTGGTCCTACTGGTTTTGGTGCAACCGGTTCTATAGGTCCAATGGGTCTAACAGGTTCTACTGGTGCAACTGGTGCAACAGGTCCTATAACCTATTATATATTTGATGGTGGTTCATCTAATACCACCTATTCAATTGGTCCTGCATTTGATTGTGGTTCTTCATCAACAGGAAATTTTTCAATTGTGCTACAATTTCGTCGTGCAACTGCAAGCCAATGGACTTCAGATAATACTTTATTACAGGACGGTGAATTTGGGTTGGAAACTGATACTAGATTATTTAAAATTGGCAATGGCACCTTAACCTGGAATCTTTTACCCTATGGTGGCTTTTATGGTCCTACTGGTCCAACAGGTAGTGGAAATGGTGGAACTTCCGGAACTGGTTCTACTGGTTCTACTGGTTCTACTGGTACTACTGGTCCTACAGGTCCTACAGGTTTAGCTGGGTCTATTGGTGCTACTGGTCCTACAGGTTTAGCTGGGTCTATTGGTGCTACTGGTGCTACAGGTGCTACTGGTTTAGCTGGGTCTATTGGTGCTACTGGTTCTACTGGTTTTACTGGTTTAGCTGGGTCTATTGGTGCTACAGGTGCTACTGGTCCTACAGGTTTAGCTGGGTCTGTGGGTGCAACAGGTGCAACTGGTGTAGCAGGTGCTGCATCTATTATAACAGGTCCTACTGGTTTTACAGGTGCTACTGGTTTAGCTGGGTCTGTTGGTTCAGCAGGTGCTACTGGTCCAACTGGGGCTGTTGGTGCTGCAGGTCCATCAGGTATATCTGGCTTTTCAACTTTAGCAAATGCCGTAACATCTACATCATCAACAGCAACTGACTCAGGCGTAGCAATAAGCTTAACTGCAGGGACTTACACTGTTGAAGGATTAATTTTAACAGGTTCCAATGCAAATTCAGGTATTAATTTAGCATTAGCTTATACAGGAACCGTAACATATATAAGTTATATAGTACAGGGAACATCTAATAATTTAACTAGCACTATCTTAACTGAAGGAACAACATCAGGTACATTATTAGGTGCATTTAATACTGCTAACGCACAGACAGGTATAGCATTTTTACAAGGAAGTATTTCTGTATCAACTAGCGGTAGTCTTAAATTGCAATATGCTCCTGCAGTAAATGGCAACACTGCTACTATTCGTGCAAGAACCTATCTCAAAGTCTATCAACATTCTTAAACAAATCCATTAACTTAAAATAAATATTCATTCACTTGCATTTTTTTTATTTTTATTTTCTTATTCTAGAATACATATCTTGATTCATAATCAATGCCATTTATACAATTACAATTTCGTAGAAGTTCTGCAGCACAATGGTCTGCAGATAATCCAATATTAGCTAGTGGTGAAATGGGTATTGAAACAGATACACAAAAATTCAAAATAGGTGATGGTACAACTCATTGGAATGATTTGCCTTATGGTGGTTTACAAGGACCTACTGGTAGCACTGGTTATACTGGTGCTATGGGAAATCCATCCACTGTGACAGGACCTACCGGTATAACAGGACCTATGGGTGAAACTGGTCCTGCAGGTGCACCTGCAATAAATGCACCAACAGGTTCAGTTCTTTACACCGAAAATGGAACAATGATAACTGGAAATACTGGGTTTTATTTAAGTGATTCTATTGTGTCTGCACCTGCTTATTCTGCACAATCAATATATACTACTTATTTAAATGGTATACCGGTGTCAGGAGATATATATTATAATTATACATCGTTTCTAGCTTTTCTAGGAGAAGCAAATACTGGAACAATTATTGATAATTCTTTTTATAATGCTTATACCAATAATTTCATTCTTACTAACATATCTATAGCACAGGAAATCATATTTAATAGCACCGACTTAGTAAATGTTGTTAAATTTGATGGCTCTAGTAGCACTATTTCTACTGGCAGTGATTCTTATTATAATATCACGAATACTGGGGGAACTATTGAATTTATGTTCCGTCTAGGTAGCAGTTCAAATCGTGGTTATATATTTGAAATTGGTAATAACCGACCTCATCGTCTAGTATTACAAGCCAATTATAATCCGCAAACATCTAGTAATGTTAATAATTCCGTTTATTTAGCCGCTTATAATGGTAATGAAAATTCAGCTATTAATATTTGGAACGCTACTAGTTTATCTACATCTAATTGGTATTATTTCGCAATTAGCATAACCAACACCCTAACTTACGATATTTATTTTAATTCTGCATTCCCCTCTACTACTGCAACAATTCAATCTAAATCTGGAACATTACCTACTTTTGCAACATCACCATAAATATCATTTGGTTATTATGGTCTCTCTAGCGGTTCATATTGGGATGGATATCTCTGT
>Ga0255177_1000258_pt1 | contig 20123 bp, 29 predicted proteins | sample Atl_Atlam_RepB_8_2_FD_183641 | JGI IMG/M metagenome (GOLD analysis project Ga0255177, IMG submission 183641) | Freshwater microbial communities from Altamaha River, Georgia, United States - Atl_Atlam_RepB_8d | ecosystem: Environmental > Aquatic > Freshwater > River | place: USA: Georgia...
TGGCTGGAAATAGGCGCCAGGATTTAAGCTAGTGCCTCGGTCTAAGGTATGTGAGTGGCCTGGGTCTGTTACGGTAGATGTAGCTGTGTGCGTGTGGCTTACCGTAACCGCATCAGCACTACCACCAGTTTCTTCAGCCGTATCAAATAGCGAATTGCTTGCGTTAAATCCCACCATAACCCGGCCAGCCCCAAAGGCTGTCCACGTACCAAAACCAAATAAAGTACCTGGGTTGGTATTGTCTGATGAGTTTGTATATATAGACCCAATGGGGTACAGTAATTGCAAAGCAGCCTGCACAAATGCTGTAGTAGCTAATGCTGTGGTGTTATTGCCATAAGATTGCGTAACGGCGGTGGTTCCCGTTGGTAGCGTGGGTGTACCCGTAAACGTGGGGCTTGCCAAGTCAGCCTTGGTAGCAACCGCCGTGGCAATATTATTGAACTCGGTGTCAATCTCCGTGCCTTTAACAATCTTGGCCGCATTGCCGGATGCCAGCGCATCTTTGGCGGCGAAATCCGTGCTCTTTGTGTAGTTACTCACGACAATCTCCCGTTTTTCGACAGAATCTCAATTTTTTGAATCGACAGCGCCGAAGAATTAATATCCGCCTCATAACCAGTTTGCACAATGCGACCAGACCCCGTGCCTTGTGCGTAAAGTGTTTGTAATGCAATACCATCGGCGTACTCCGCAAGAGGAACACCATTAGAACCATACTCTGCAATACCGTATTCAGAAACACTTTGCGTTGGGATTTGTGTATTTTGTGAAAGATAATTTTCGCTAAAATCAAAACCCCATTTAATCGTTACATACTGATTCGTGCCACCAATAACTACTACCCCTATGCGCTTTAGTATGGAAGTAACGCTTTGGTTCCCTAAGTCGCTATGGTTGGTGTAATACTGGAAGCGATACGCTGTTGTATTATCTAAATAAGTATTGTATTTGCCGATATAGCCATTTTTACCTATCAATAAATCACCGTTACGCCGAGATAGTAATGCAGTCGGCGTAATTGACGTCCATTTGGTTACTCGACTAGAGTCATCAGGCAAATACCCACGCGTATCAAACACGTATACCGACTGGTTGCTTGGGAGCGTTAGTAGATAAAAAGCATTTATTTCTGAATACACAGCTTTAACGTTAGCCAGCGTCTCACCCGCAATGATGCCCATCAAGTCATTACGCACATTTTTGCTGATGTCACGAAACGGCGCTGACTTTTCCTGAATCGTGCGCATCAATGACCGCACACCGCTGTTAGACAGAAAAAAGACGTCGGTTGCGGTGCCTTGGATGGAGTCGCGCGCGATGCAGCCAATACCTACCACCGTGTCGTTCAACGACATTGTGGCCGGCGCCGTTGCGCCTTGATACACCAATATCTGGCGTTTGCCAAAAATGATCAGGAAATTGTTGTGGGCTGCCAGGCCAACGATCTCGTCCGGCCCAGCAGGCCAGACGTTATTCACATTCAACGTGCCGGAAGTACCACCCGTGTAGACGTGGCCCGACAGCAAGTCTGAGAATGTCAGGGTTTGCTTGTCAGATGCCGTGTTAGCAATCCACAGACGGCCATAAGCCGAAATGACGATATTGCCTGATGGCACCGTGCCGGCGTAACCCGTTTTCTCACTCACACGGCGGTACGTGGTGGTGCTGACCGCTGGATCGTAAATAAGTGGGTCATGGCCCGACTGGAAAAAGTAAGTGATGCCATTAAGCGAGGCGCATTGCCAGTTGTTGGCCGTGATTGTCGGGGCGGTACCCCCTCCCCCGTAGGTCAACTCGACAACCGCATTGCTGCCATCGAGCTTAAAAATCTTGTTGTTGCCGGCAAACAGTACGGTGTACGTGCCGTCGGCTACCACCAATTCATGGATGACGCCCACATCATTAGCGCCCAAGTTGCCTGAACTGCTATTGACTTTAGACCAGCCTTTACGCGCGCCGACACGGCCGTATTGATCGATGACGCAATTGGTTGCGACCAGCGCAAAACCAGCGTTCAAATCAAGCGGCGAATCTTGGGTATTCAGGCCGTAAAAGCCTGGCGCCGAGATCGTATCAATTTGCAGTGACTGGCTCATGAAGCGTAAAACTCCTGCATTTCAGGAAAGCGAGTGGCTTCCAACGCGATGTAATCCGACAGCATGGTCTTATACAAGGCATAAGCCTCAGACGAATTAAGACCGCCGTCCTCGCCGCGCTCAACCAACGCTCTGGCGTAGGCATTTTGCACAACCAATACATCTGGCACTAATACGGAAGTGGAGTCAGACGATAATGTGGCTTGGGGCACCGCCAAGAAAAACTTAATGGTGTACACGCCGTTTGGGCGTCCCCACAACTGCACCTTGGCGTCGCCGCTGCCATCCACACCTTCAAAGCAATACTCCGTAGGTACTGCGGTAACCGTAGGTTGCAGATTTTGCTTGCGGCGCATGTCGCCTACAGGGATAACCTGCATAACGACGTTGCTAGTGGTATTTAGTGGATCGCTGGTAACACGGAATTTCTGCCCGGCGCCAGTCATGGAGTATTCGTAAGTGCCTGAAGCCGTGGTGATAGTAACTTCTTGCCCAAGCGCATTCCAGTCGTAAGCATCCTCAATCTGACGCTTGGCGTCATTGACAAACTTGCCGATCAGGGAAGAGTAGGTGGTCAGGCCGACCGTCGTCACCTGCGTCTCTCGCAGGCGGGCCAAGACATCATTGACGAGTTCCAAGTAGGTCATTTGCTTTTCGCCTTATTCCTTGCGGATATAGCTTTAGCTTTTGCCTTTGCATCTGCCTTGGATGACGCACCCCAAGCATTTAAAGACAGCAAGAGCCGAGTAGGCTGACCGTCTTTACGCTCGGGGCCGGGCATATTGCCCATCCTGGCGAGAAAAGAAGCTCGTCGCGGGTTGTCGCCAGATTTTACCGGCGGTTTGAGGTTGCCCCCAGTTGCTGCATTATAAGACTCCCGGCCTTTGGCATTCAAGCCGCCCTTTGCATTTTGACCGGCCTTTCTTTGCCAAGCTGGAGTTTTCATTTCTTCCTCGCTGCCCTCAAGTTATCGACCATATTGGGGTAGGGCCGTCCGGCGGCCTTTGCCATCCGTTTTGCCGCTGCCTTTTTGGCAGGCGCCAAGGGTTTGGACGGGCCTAACTTTTCAGGCCGCTTCTGCTCCCAGATTGGCTTTTTCATTTCTTGGCCTTTTTCTTGGCCATGCCAGCCTCAGACAACGCAATGGCGATTGCCTGCTTTTTAGACGTGACGACAGGACCGCCTTTGCCGGAATGCAAGGAACCTGCCTTGTATTCGTGCATGACTTTACCGACTTTCTTTTGGCCTTTACTCATCTTCATGATCACTCCTTGGTGATAGGACCGCCTGATTTCCACGCGTCGCAAGTACGATTCGACGCGCAAGTAAACTGGAACAAATCGCAGTAGCCAAGATCGGCGGCGGCTACAAACTGCTCATCGTAAGACAACTCATTCTTGCCTTCGTCTTTTTCCAGACCCCCAATGATGCACTGCATCATAGCTGGCGTCTGGATAAAAGCCGCGCAATTACCGCACCGCATGCCTTTTACTGTGGCTGTGGGGGCGTTATACATGGTGGCTTTTTTCATCCAAAAAGCCGTGTTTGCCTCATTCGGATTAGGTGGCCCATAACCATACTCTTTGAACGCATGGTTGCGGTTCTTCAGATTGACAGACACATCCTGCGTTGCCACAGGGCATTGTTTGCCGGACAACAAGCCAGTTTTCATCTGAAAAATACCCGATCCATAATGAACGCCGCCGCACCACTAATGGCCGACACGATCGCCATGCCTACCCAAAAACCGCCTTTGGATTTATTGGCCATCTCCAGCAGTTTCTTAACGTCTTCGCGCAAGGCGTGCACCTCCATTTGGAGTGCCTCCACCTGGGCTTCGAGCTTTCCAAACTCGCGTGGGTCAATTTCCGACATTTTCTAACTTCCTTGGACGCCCCATTCGTTTGACTGGCGGCGTTAAGATGACCGAAGATGACACTCCGTCCGCAGGTTCTTCAGGTTCATCAACCCGCACATAGCCCTGATGGCCTTTCATGCTGTCGATATCGTGCTGATGAACGAACGTAACCGTTTGGCCACTGACCAAACATTTGAATGTCGCCATAAAATCTCCAGAAGGCAAACTGGGGGCGGGGGCCCCCAGTTTTTACGCCAGTGAGCGTGCTACAACCAGACGCAGTGTGGACGATGCCAAGTCCACCGTGCCGCCGGTTTCGTTTTGGAACCGAATGCTGACGGTATCCGCTGCGCTGACATAACCGGTCACGATCAGACCAGCCACATCAACGGCCAGCGAGGCTGACAGCACCATGTCGCCCAGTGCTACGCCGGGGACAGCCACGGTGTCAGTATCCCCCGCGCCATCAGCCAAACTGTCGGCGTTAAGTGTGGCCTTGACTAGCCAGGTGTTGGAATAAAGCCCGCGAAACTGGTCATTACCAGCGCGAACCACGACGGAAGTTGCATTTGCCATGATGTTCTCCTAATTAGGTTAAAAATCCCCGGCCGAAGCCGGGGAGTTTAATTAGGCTGGAACAGCCAGAGCAAAAGCCGAGGACGAGGTTGCAGCGCCCGTAGTCGCGGCAGTACGCATGGCTTTAACGCCATACAGCATGTCGGACGTGAACAGCGTGCCCAGGTATTCCTGCTTGTACTGGGTCTGCGAACGCACGCCCATCTGCTCAACCAGAACCATCGACTCCTTGTGGCCCATCAGGCAGATACGGTCAGCGCCCGAGTTACCAGCGCCAGTATCAGCATTGGAAGTCACGAACACGGGGATACCGTACAGGTTGCCGATTTCGCCGTTACGGATGGCGTTGCCATCACCCACGAATGCCTGCTCGGTGTAGCGAGCCAGACCCATCAGCGTGTTGCGGCTGGATGGTGGGATGATGAAGAAACGACCGTCCATTGGGGTGTCGTTGTCATCCAGACGCTGGATGGTGCGACGGATTGCAGCATCGGTCAGGGCAGCAGCGTTCGAGGTCGCGCTGTTATACGCAGTGGTGCCGTCCGAGCCGATATAAGCTTTGGTGCTGGACGCCGAAGTTGCGTAGTCATCAGTGCCAATGGTGGCGCCGTTGAACGCGCGGCCAAGTTGTACCAGATCAGTATCAACTTGCTTGGCCAGTGCATAGCCGGCATCGTTGGTGTAGAACTGACGCAGCGAGTTCAATGCCTGAGCTTCGACAATATCTTCGATCAGGCGGCTGTACTCGTAGTGCTTGTTGATCAGGATCTGAACTTCAGATTCTGTCGCAGCGATCAGCGTGACTGCATTGGTGGCTACTTTTGCCGAAGCCGAGCCACGGGTTGGGGCAGGAACGTGAACGGTGTCACCTTTCTTACCCTTAAAGTTCATCTTCATAACAACATTGGCCAGAACCAGGTTCTTTTTGTAGGCCGCAACAATCTCATCACTCCAAATCTCGGGGATGAAGGTTGCTGCTGTTGTGGTTGTTACACTATTTGCTGGGGAAAATGCGGTTGCCATGTCTAACTCCTAAAGTCAAAAGTAAAATTTACTTGACCCGTCCTTCTGCATAGGCCGCCATAATTTCATCGGACAGCGCATCGTATCTAGCCGGGTCGGTCATTTTCAGCCGAATTAGGTCAGCCCTGCGATAGACACGTTTTGAACTCTCTCCGGTACCCCCTACATCCACCTGCGCGGCTTTCAAGGTCTGCTGGCGGGCTTCCTTACCGGATTGATCCGCCTGCTTTTGCTTGATACCGCGTATCTGCTTGTAGGTTGTCAGCAATTCATTGGCCGCATCGAAATCAAACCCGGCATCCGCCCGTGCGTAGAGCTCCAGACGAACCTGAGACGACTTAATCCATGTCTCAAAGTCCTTATCTGCCCCGATTTCCATGAAATCTGGGTGCTCTTGCGCCAAGCGTTGCTGAGTTTGCATCCGTTTGAACTCAATACCTGCCTGTTTGGCAGCAAGTACGTCAGGATGTGTCTCAACGGTCTTTTGAATCGCCTTTTGAGGGTCTTCAAAAAAGTCTACTTCAGGCTCTGCCTTCTCAACAGGTTGAGGTTTTGACGAGAGATTCTGCTTGATGAGCTCATCGGCCAGTTTCCGCACTTCCCCGACTTCTTGCGCCTGGCGCCCAATGACTTTTTCGGCCTCTTGGTGCATCTTTACAATGTCCTCAATCGACTTTCCGCGATAGCGGTCTGGCAATTCTGGGACTTGGGGCGCTGCTAGTTCAGGTAGTTTCGCTTCTTCTGCCTCCAACTCACTAGGCATCTCTGGTTCTTTATCAATCAACATGTCGAAGTTCCTTTTCCTGCCATCTTTTGGTTCTCAGGATTAAACATGAACAGGGCATTTCTGCTTATCTGTTCGCCTTCTGCTCGGATTTTAGCTTGTCTCGGTGGCTTTTATCAAACTTTGCGTGAGCTGTTGGAAACGCTCCCGACCACCCTTCCAATTTAAACGCCGGTGCAGATATGGTGCGGCGGGCTGTCTTGCCGCAATTGCAACGAATTTCTTTGTCTTCATATTCGACAAATCGTTCGATGCGTTCTCCGCTTTCGCAGAGAAATTCAAAGATCTTTCTCATTGAGCCCCTCGTATGCCTCTTCGCTGACCTGTTTCAAGGTTTTCAGCCAATTCAGGATAGATAACTCACCCTTCTTAAATTGTAAATCCTTTTCGTCCTGGATAGTGGCTACATTGTTCAAGGACGTTATCATTCCGTCAATATCTTCTAGTAGATCGCGCCAGCCCTGGTGGGCCATCATGGAAAATCGGTCTTCGTAATACTTTTGCAGTTCAGGCGTCATCATTCGTCTGCCGGTAAAGGTTGGTTGCCAGCCTCAATCCACTTCAGATACTGCTGGTAGTCGGTGTTTGCTGGATCGAAGGGTATGCTAAGGCTTTTTTCTACAAATAGAACCCCCCATTCAACACCAGTAAAATCTTTTAGCAATTTATACATTTAAAGCTCCGCTGTAAGAAGATAGCGTGCGCCCAAAACGTATGGGTTAGACGCATTGGCAGTAATTTGAAATTCAGACCCATATACAGTAGGATTGTTTAATGAGTATGAAGATATGTTGCCAGAAACCCTTACAGAAATAGCCGTAGAAGAAGGTGATGAACGCATCGTGGTTCTATATGGAGCAGGCACATTCATAGTGCCACTGCTAAATTGACCATTTGCTGATGTTTCAACAAATTGAGCGTAGCGTTCGCACAACGCCAACTCCGTACCATACGGCCTGTAATCAAATGATGTGGCTGTGCTGCCTTTTTCGAGTTGTACGCCGGTGATGTAGAAGGTTGCGTTAAGTGTGGAGATAAGATTGGTAGAACCTGTGGCTGAGAAATAAGTCGCAGATGCCCATGCGCCAGCAGTTCCCAAATAGGTTGAACCCATGCCAAGCGAGAAGTACAGATTTAGACCACCACCATTAGTCTTATCGAATGTTGACCCAGATGTTGGGCCAGTAATCGTTATCGACTTCTGTTCCCAAGTGTTTGCCGCCGAAATTGTGTAGCTAAATGGGTAGCAATACAAAGCACTATTGTCTGTTGCCGCACCACCAAAAGTTCCAGTAACTGAACTTCGCACCCAAAATGACAGCGTAAATGTGCTTGCGCCAGCCGCGCCAAACCCTAGATCAGCGACGTTATAGCCTTCAATTATTTGCCTAATTAAGTAATACTGCGTTGCGCCAATACTACTGTCAGCGGTTGTCACGGTTGCCAACAAAGATTTTGTAAATCCTGCTGGTGCTGTGGATGACTGTTGGAGTGTAAATACACCGTCACTTGCTTGACCAACGCCGTTCCACCTGTCAACAACATAGGTGTTGGCAGTCGAATTTATTGTTACCGCCGCCCCAGCATTACGCTGGTCGATGACCATAGCACCGTTGATAATGCGGTTCTTAAATCCAAAACCTGTCGCAGCAGTATTCTGAGTGCTGGCATCGTTAAACGTTAGGCCGTTAGTGCCGTTAATGGTGACGCTCATTTAGCCCTCGTACATTATGTTGATTGTTCCAGCATCGAAGGTGTTGGTTCCAGTTCGTGTAATGCTAACTACTGATAGCGTAGAAGCAATAGTTTTCACGCCGGTTCCGTACACAATTACGGTACTACCGTCGCTCGAACCCATTCCGTTATATACCCAAGTGTTTCCAGTTAAATTTACTAACGTAATTATTCCTGAAATCACGTTTGCAGCCGAACCGTCAATAAGTAAAAATCCAGAACTAGAACTGCCAGAACCTGTTGCAGATCCTCCGTAAATGCTAGATGAACTATAACTTGATGTTTCTACTCCACCACTAGGGCCGATTCTAATTAAAAAATTATCTGTCCCGCTTAAACTCACACCACTAAACATCACCGTAATGCGCTTCGCCCACGACGGTATGCCAGTAAAGTCAACGCTAGTACCAGACGCACTTACAGCAGTAGCTTGCTGAATCAATTGCATCGTTCCATCAGCAGCAGGAACCGTAATCGTCTTATCCGATGCTGTATTAGCACCAGTTAGTATTACTCCACCACCAGAAGCTGTGTTTAACTTGATTGGCATATCAAATCCCTAGTGCTACTTTAATCTCGTTAGGTGTTGTAGCCGCGTCAATCTGTGCTTGTATTGTTGCGTATTTCTCACGGATAGCCTGACGAGCAGCCTCAGCAGCATTAGCCTCTGACGGAATCGTAGCCTTAATATCTAGTGGCGCGAACTCAGCCGATCTAGCAGCACGACGCATATCATGACCAATGGCCTTAGCTTTGTTTACGTCAATTACGATGCCCATGTCCAAGCTCCACGGAAAGTTCTGTCTGATGGTATTTCTGATACGTCTACAATCTGGTACGGCTTGCCAGCAGGTACGTCCTTAGCAGCAATTTCTTCAATCGTCATTGTTTCCAATGCTTCAGGCGCAGGTATCACAATCGCCACGCCGCCGTCATCAGTTGGATAAATAATTCTTTGGTTCATGGTTGTCCTTTAACGGAAAGCAGATAATTGCACATACACTGGATCATATCTAACTGCCGTAGTACAAATACAAGTACCAAGTTGAACAGTGGACGTAGTTCTGGTATGTGAACTTCCAACAATCGTATAATCCACCGTGACAATCGCTGTGTAATTCGCATCAGCCATCGCAGTCGTAAAATTAACCGTATAGTCGCCAACACCGTTATCCGTAATACTCGACACATTACCTGACGCACGAATAGCCACCGTACCCGTACCGTTAAAGTTCACCCAAGCCCTAGCAGCATATATCGGAGCAGAGCCGCTCTGAGCGCCATCTAACTTAGCCGCAGTAATGTTTGCATCAGCAATATCAGCAGTCACAATGGTGGCATCAGGCAATCCACCTGCGGATAAACCTGTAATCGTACCGCTACCGTTGATCGTTATTGGCATATCACACTATCGTCCAGTTAGCGCCAGAGGGGACAGTCACTGTCGCACCACTAGCAACGGTTGTATTCTTACCGCTGATGCCTTCATAACCTGTCGGAAATGTCACCGACGTACTGACCGTCTGATTGGTAAACAAAATGCCATTCGACGCGCCTAGTTGTGTAGCTGTCAAGCCGCCCAGCGATGGGTTGTAGGTTAGTTTGGTACTTGATACCGTAGCCGTTGAGAACGTTCCTGAAGTCGCTGTTGAGAACGTTGGGTAGTACGTTGCGTTGGTCGAGGTGTCGTCCGACACCGTGGTGCCGGCTGCCACAGCTGCCCATTTCACACCCGTTGCCTGTGCAGAGTCAGCCGTCAATACATAGTTGTTGGTACCAACTGCCAGGCGGACATTATCCGACCCGTCATTGACAATCAAATCACCCTTAGTCGTCGTCGGCGCCAGCGCGTCAAATGCAGCAGTCTGCGTTGTCTGACCTGTACCGCCATTAGCAATCGGCAGCGTGCCAGTCACCTGCGTTGATAGACTAACGCCGGAGAGCGTGCCGCCCAGGGTCAGACTGCCACTGGATGTGACCGTGCCCGACAAGCTAATGCCATTGACCGTTCCCGTACCACCAACACTGGTCACCGTGCCGGTGTACTGATCGTTCGAGGTGATTGTAAAGTTGGGGTACGTGCCTGTGATACTGGTCGTACCTGCGCCAGTCAACGCAACTGTTTGGTCAGGCGATGAGTTTGTTACGGTAATAGATCCTGCGCCATTAGTAACGCTGATGCCCGTACCGGCAGTCAGGGTGTTCTTCTCCCACAGACTGGTCGATGCGTTGTAGATCAGTACCTGGCCATTTGATGGACTCTGCGCTGACACATTGTGCAGCTCATCCAGCTCATAGCCATTCTGCACGCGCACGTATAGACGTCCATTGCCTGCATTAGCACGCTCCACCACACCAATATAGACCAGATGGTTAGGTGCGTAGGGCTTGGTAGACGTCAACGTACCCGCTGTGGCGCCCAAATAGAGCGTGTCACCAGGGTTGTAAGCACTCAGATTTAGTCCGTCTTGCACGCCTTGGCACAAGACCATGCCGGCCTGACCTGCAGCAATATCTTCAGCACAAAGACCCAAAGTCTTGGCCGATGTCGTGTCGCTGGTGTTGCTTGCCAGCTTGACCGACATCCGATCGCCCTGCGCCGCGTACATATAGACCGGCTGGCCCTTGGTAATCGTCACCGACTCGTCGTTAGTCACATACGCATAGAGCGTCTGACCCACATCCGCTGCAATATTGGCGTTCAAACCAACGGTTAGCGTTTGCTGCGTGGCATCCCAGTATAGGCGGCCTGCTGCGTTGGTAACCGTAGCGCCTGTGTCGAACTGGATGAAGTCAGGCGAGGAAATGCCGCCTGTGATGCCCGTCATCGACGTGATATTGTCGTTGGCACCTGCAATCGCCCAGCTTTGGTCGATCTTCTGCCATGCGGTGCCGTTAAACAGCAGCCAATCACCCGCTTTCCAATCGCTAATGCCATCCAACGTGGTCGTACCATCAACTGATACCACGTAGTAGTAGCCATTAGTGCCTACACCAGAGGCTAGCGTGGGCGTATTAGTCGCCGCGTTCCACGTACCTTGGTAATCTAGGCCGCCAGCCACATCAGCCCATGACAATACCGATCCATTGGTGGTCAGAAACTTGCCTGCATTGCCCGTCTGGCTAGGGATTAAGTCGTCAATCTGCTGCTGCAGTGACGCCAGAGCGTCAATCACTGTCTGCGAGGTGCCGCCACCGTTGGTGATGACCTTGATGCGCTCCGCCAAGTCGGGTGCGACGACCTCACCGACGTTGATTTCACGCCCGTTTGAGAGCGAGATGATTAGCGAGCCGTCAAAATCAATCTTCGCGTCGGTTACCGACACCCCATCTTCGCCTGGCACGCCAGCTGGGCCTTGCATCCCGTCCCGACCATCCTTGCCGTCACGCCCTGGACGGCCATCTTTGCCATCCTTGCCGTCACGACCGTCAGATCCATCGACGCCATCGCGTCCATCTTGGATCGAGTTCACCCGATCGGTGATTTTTTGGCCTAAATCGTCGTATTTCGCCCGGATGTCGGCTTCAATCTTCTTCAAAGCATCGACCACCATGCCGACGTTCTCACTGACCCGTCGTTTCTGGTTGCCTCTGGCTTCTTGCAAGGTAGAACGAACTGAATCCAGAACAGCTTTTTGCTGCTCTGGCGTCATGTTCTGCAGGATTAACTGCTTAGCTAGGCTTTCAACGTCCACCAGACAGCTCCTTGGTCAGTTCTGCCAAGAAATCTTCTTCCATACCGCTGATTTTGTTCTGTTTCTCCGCCATTTGCATCTCAACAATCTTTGATTTGTTCTTGATGTCGGCTTCTTTTAGCATCAATTCGGCGATCTTCACCCGTTTGTCGAACTCTTTAGAGGCCAATTCCGCGTCATTGGGCAGATTCTGCGTGTTGGCCGCCATAATCTTGCTCTGCACCTCGATGGGCTTCAATTTCGTCTCGATCGTGGTGTTGATGGCTTCCGCCCGGTTGCGCTCGGCCTGCGTCTGATTGACCGCAATCTGCGACTGAGCCGCTTGCAGGGCCAGCTGCTGCTGCATCATGGCTGCCTGTTGCGCCTCGGGGTTCGGCTGGGCCATCTGCGTCAAGGCTTCCATCAACTCCATGCGGTTAGACAGCGAGCTGTTGGCCACAATGCCTTTCAGAATCAGTGGCAGTACCGGGGTGTCGGGGCCAAGCGTCTGCAAGAGCGCAATAAACTGCGCCTGCTCGTACTCTCGGGCGATGATGCCCAGTGTGGCAGTCGGCACGAAGTTCAAATCAACTGATGGATAGCGCTCTGGGTCAAACTGCATGTACCGAAACGCCGCTTTTTTGATGAATGGAATCAGGAAATCTTCCTGGAAGTTCACCAGCGTGCGCTTGTATTTCTTGATGATGGTCGCTACCGCCATCGACATGCCGGCGTTGCCGCCATCACGCGCCACTTGGCTGACCATCCCTTGGCTATCCAAGGTGCCTGTGGCTTGCAGAAGCATGCGCTCGAATGCCTGCGCGGTGGTCAGGTTGTTGCCATCAGTTTGGCCAAACTTGAACGGGAACAGGATCTCGGACGGGTTGCCGTTGGTCATGAACGCTTTGCCCGGCCGCACTTCGAACTTGGCACCGCGCGGCAGACGGGTTGCATCCATGGCCACCATCGGCACTGCAGTCAATGCCAGCGAGTCCAGATGCGTTCTGACCTGTGCATCGATCGCCTTTTGCATGTTGTACGCTTTTTCCACCGTGCCGCGACCCGGCAGACGGTTAGGCACCGTGTCGTCCTGATAGGTCAAGACCGGACGGTCTTTCATCATGTACGGATTCTCTTCGGCTTTTAGCAGCATGCCGTCGTTACCGATGACCACGATGGCCTCGACCATGTCGGAGTAATCTTCCGCCGCCGAATCTTCGGGGAACAGCTCTACCATTTCCTCGTCTTTGCTGTTCAACTTCGCCAGATACTCTTTAGGCACCAGACCATAGTAGGTCAGCAGTTTGACCTTTTCGTTCTGATACTGGCTGATCTCTTGCGTGGGTTCCAAGTCCGTATCATCGTAGGTCGGCACGATGTTGACCTTGCGGTAAATGCCCTTCTCGATGTTGGCCACCACCTTGTGGATCGACACGTACTTCTCGATCGCCACACCCATGCAGTCGTCCACCGACGTGCCGTTGGGGTCCCACAGGAAGTTCTTCGGATTGACCGGGATGGGCTTGACCGAGACACGATCCGTCTCTTGCACGCCGATGGCCGCTTGGCCTTGCATGCCAGGAATCGGTTGCGTCGCAGGCGTGTATTCCTTCTCCATCGTGACGGTGATCTCGGCAATACCCGTGCCGTAAATCTCAGCCAAAAGCTCGATCTGATCGACGTACTTCCTGAACTTGTCTTTTTTCAGATCCTCCATCATCTGGATCTTGATCATCTCGACATCCAACGGGTTGCCGTCGATGTCCTTGACGTCGTCCTTGATGTCGAAGAATTCACCCGAGCCAAAGATCGCCTCCATGATCTCGGCGTGTCGTGTCTCGACAGCCTGCTGGGTCATGGGCGTTACGATGCGGGAGCGTTCGGAGTCGCGCGTCTTGTCTTCGATGGCCCATTCGCCACGGAAGATGCGCTCGTATTCTTCCCAGAGTGGGAGGAAGTTGGTGTTACGGTAATCGCGCCAGCGATCACAGTGGTCTGTCACGAAGCTGATAAGTTCCTTATCGTTCTCCGTGGGCTGATCAAATTCGTTTTGGTCCATAGCTATATGCCCGAAATTACATCAATTGGCTCCCAATCATCGTCAGCGTCATCTACGAAGTAGGAAGTCACCGCCAGCTGGTCAATGTAAGAGAGCGCGTCGGGTAGGTCATCATGGACGCCTTGCGCAGGGTACATTAACAACTGGTCAAGAAAGTAGTCCCAGTCACCTTCTTGGTTGAGCACAATCCTGCCGTGCTCGAACCGACCCTGGAGGCTCCAGATGATCCGGTCAGCCTTTTTCCGGTTGCCATGCGTGAGATCAACTATGTGCGAATATACATTATTTTTGCGCATTAAATCACTTAAATACGGCAAAACTGCGTTTTTTAGCGCACCGCGCTCGATTCCGACCGACAGGGGCCGGTAGTCGCGCATGGCCATCAGAATCTTGGACGCCGTCTCGCGGATGTCCCAGCGCCCGTGCCAGATGTCCTTGACAAACCACTTGCCGTCATCGGTTACTTTCACGATCGCGATCGCCGTCTCGTCCAGCCGCTTCTTCGAGTTCGCCGCCTGCTTGGCCACTTCCTCGAACCCGGCCAAGTCCACCGCCACGAAGTAGCTGCCATAGTCGGGCTCTTCGCCGTATTTGATCCAGTTCTCCTTGAAGATGTCCGACCCGGCGTTGGAGAAGGACGCCAGATATTCCTGCTTGAACGCGAAGGTCGAGAGCGTCTTTTTGGCTGACTCAATCTCGCCGGGGTCAATCAGCGGGTTGTCCTGCGTCGTGAAGTGCCAGCTCTTCCAGTCGCTGTCGTCCTCGTCCTGCCCCAACTTGAACATGTCGTAGAACCAGTTGCGGCCCTTGGGCGTGCCGATGAAGAGCGCGTGCCCCTTCTTATCGGACAGAGACGCTCGGATGACCTGCTCCCAAGCTTCGGGCTTGATGTCGGCCACTTCATCCAACACCGCGTAGGTCAGAGATACACCGCGCAGGGTGTCTGGCCGGTCAGCGCCTCGCACGTAGATCCGCGCGCCGTTGATCATCGTGATGTCCAAGTTGTTGACGTGGCTGCCCGAGATCACATCCCGGCCCAAGTCGAGCAATAAATCCCAAATAATCTGACGTGACTGTCCCATCGTGGGACTCACGTACAGCACCGCCGAGCCGGGCGGACAGCGCAGCGCCTCGATGATGAGCGTAGTGGCCGCTAACCTCGACTTGCCACAACGCCGGCCAGCTGCCACGACCTTGAAGCGCGTCGGATTGTTGAAGACTTCTTGCTGCCATGGGAGCAGTTGGAAGTTAAGGTCCGACATCCGTGATGTCCTTTATCTCTGGCGGGCTGGAGAGCCCCGAGATGGTGATGTTGATCGCGCTGCGTTGCGCTGCCGTCTTCTCGAACAGGCTGGTCGGTAGCGCACGCTCCATGCAGAGCTTTAGCGCCGCCATCTGGCCTGGATGGCCGTCGTCCAAGGCAATATCAAGCACTTTCTGGACGACTTGCTCACCTTTGCCCTCAATCAGCATCTTTTTCAGCTCTTTGATGCGCTGATTGTCGGTCTTGGGCAGCGTCGCTGGCGGGATGTAAGGCGGGTCTTTGATCGGGGCTGGCATGGCTTTTTTCCTGTAAGGGGAAGCTGCGTGGATTGTAGCTGCTTTCTGGCAAAGTTGGCTACTTTGGCTAGATTGGCCATTTTCCTTTTTTCTGAGGGGAGGAGGGTGGCCCAAATTTTATAGTAGAGGCTGACCCCCTCCCCCCCCATGTTAGTAAGTACTAACTTACGTTAGTGAGCGCTCACTTACATAGAGTGGGACTATCAGCCGCATTTTACATAACGCACGTTATATTGCGGGCGATTGGCGCTGATAGTCGGCGGCTATGAGCAAGAGAGCATGACTATCAGCTAGCCAGGATTGATAGCGATTAGCTATGAAGTGATGGCAAAGGGGAGAGGAAGCGGGGCCTTTTTGCCGGTACCTGATAATTGTTTTGCCGGTACCTGACAGCCGCAAGTTATCCGCCATTATCCTTATATTCATCAGTCGAATGACTTTCAGACGTATCATTATTTTTACTCATATTGACAGTCTGACAATATAGATTGAGTATATTTTTGAACCCCAGGCTGATATCGCCGTCACCGGCGTGAGCAAGAATCGCGGCGTCATTGTCGGATATGCGCCGTGAAAAATACCGCGTGCGAATTGATGCTGGTCGACCAGAAGGCATATTATCAAAAAGCTATGAGGGCAATGAGGGCAATTTGCCGGCCCATTTTAAATCGCTCCGACCCCCAACGCAAATTCCGAATTTTTGCGCCGGCGTGCGGATTCCGGCGTGCCTGGCACGCGGATTTATTACCTACATATATATCTTCAAACAAAATAAAAAACAGATTGCCCTCATTGCCCTCATGCCGCAAAACCCGCATGAATCCTAGCTTTTATGAGGGCAATTTGCCCAAAAATTATTGCCCTCCTCATTGCCCTCATTGCCCTCATAATTGCCCTCAAACCGCGAATCGCAAATAAATGCAAAAGATTGTTTGACATATGCCGAAACATGGACTAACATGGTTTTCAGCAACAAAATATTTTATTCACTCAAGCGGAGAAAAAAATGGTCACTGCGCACTTAACTAAAACCCGTGACGGCTGGAAAATCGCAATCGTTCGCGGCGTCAAGCCACTACTGGAAAACATCATCACTGAAATGACATTCGCGCAAAAGCGCGACGCAAAACGGTTTGCGCAGTCTGTCGGCGCCAAAGCTTGGAATTACCTGTAAACCAAACGGCCGGCGAAAGCCGGCCACTACCGGAGAAAAGAAAATGCAGAAACCTATTATCGGCCAAAAAATCAAAATGCCCGTATACGGCAAATTGCAGACTGTCACTGTTCTTGCTGTTCATCCGTTCGGCACGATCGACATTGAAACCGCCACTGGCGCATGTTTCCGTATCACTGGCTTGTCATTCATTTAATAGGGGCACGATATGAAAGCAAAATATCTGATTCAAATATCTGCGCAAAACGGCGCGCTTGCCGTCAACGGCTTTGCGACGATTGACGGCGCGATGACGCGCGCAGTAGCCGAAGAAAAAGCCGAAGCGATACGCGCGGCGGAACTATACGCACGGCCGGCAAGCGCGCGCATTGTGCGCGTCATCACACCGGCCAAGCGGCGCGCTGAAAGCCGCGCAGCTTTTGAAGGGACGCGCGCATGAAACCGACCATTCTCGAAATCGCTTGCGCCGTGATCGGCTTTGCATCACTCGCGCTAATTGTCTTTATGTGCCTTGCTTATTAACTAACTAGGGGAACCGACCAAATGAAAATCTCAGTCACTTCAAAACTTGACGGCGTGCGATCCTGGTCACTCCAGGCACTCGAGACATGTCCAGGCTCAATCGCGGCGCCGGGTGTGCTAGTCGACGCATGCGCCGGCTGTTACGCAACGGCGGGCAATTACCGGTTTGAGAATGTCAAGGCGCCACGGCGCCACAATAAAGAGGACTGGCAGCGCATTGAATGGTGCGACGATATGGTCCAGGAATTGGCCAAAGATACGCACTTTCGTTGGTTTGATAGCGGCGACATGTATACGCTCGCTTTGGCCGAAAAGATTCTCGAAGTAATGCGCCGCACGCCATGGGTGAAGCACTGGTTACCTACCAGGATGCACAAGTTTCCGAAATTCCGTCAAGTATTGTCCGAAATGCAGGCGCTGAAAAATGTATGCGTGCGATTTTCGAGCGATTCGGTTACCGGCCAATATACGCGCGGTTTGCATGGCAGCGTCATTATCCCGACACCCGACGATGCAAAACGCGGTATGACATTGTGCGGCGCTTATGACAATGGCGGCGCTTGTGGCCCGTGCCGTGCCTGCTATGACAAGCGCATCAAGGTAATCGCATATCCGGCGCATGGTGTCAAGATGAGCAAGGTAATTCGCATCAAATTGGCAGCTTAATAGGGGAAAACATGAAAACCATAACCGCAAAATATACCGGCACATGCGCCGCCACTGGCGCGCGCATACTGGCCGGCGACTTAATCCAATGGTCCAAAGGCCGCGCCGTGCTACTTGAGCGGCGCCGTACGGCCGTCGATTCAATCACCCTATACGGCGAACACGGGCCGCGCACGTATTATCAGAATGCGCGCGGCCGGTGTATTGACGCGCCATGCTGCGGCTGTTGCACTATTTAACCTGGAGGGATAACACAATGGCAAAACTTAAAACCGCGATCCTGCGCGCGCAGGAAACGGCCGACATTATCGGCTCGAATGAATCGCTACTTTGGAAAGCCAGGGACGCGTTAACGGATGCAATCAATAATCCAGAACCCGATGAAGGCCTGGCAAGCGCTGAAGCGGCACTGGCGCTGATTAACACTTATCTTCTGGAGGTGGAACTATGCAAACTATAAAAATTGACGGCACTACGTACCGCGTGAAATTCGACCGCGACCCGCTCGAGCTAGCCAAATTGGCGCGCAAACCCTGGAAACCGAAAAAGCCGAAAGACATCAGAAAATTTCCGACATGGACGCCGACCGTGTCAACGGCCGATTACATCCGGCGCTTTGATGCTTTGAATTTCCTGCAGCCGGTCCAGTACTGGCCCGAATTGAACACCGAAAGCACGGCGCAACATGACCCGTCAATACCACTACTGGAGGAAATAACAGAATGAAAACGCACACTGACATCAGCGGCCCACATTGGCCGCAGCACTTGTGGCCGTACACTTATCAGCACGGCGATACTGAATTGCTTTGCTTTGTAGATTGGGAGCCGGCCGACCGGTCAGTCGGCTGGACCGGCGGCGCCTGGCTGATCCACGCGTACGCTGGCGGCGTGGATGTAATCGACTTGCTGAAGGATCAGATTGTCAAGGATATAGAACGCGAAGCCGCTGAAGCGCTGCAGGAAGGCCCAACATGCTAGCGCTTGTGTTTAAAGTGATTGTCGGACTGTGGGTTCTTGTGCGACGATTGTAGTGCGCGTCATCTCCACGCGCTTGAGTCGCCCGTCAATCCCTCCGACGGGCTTTGCCCGCCAGCCTGAAGGCTGAGCGGGCTTTTTTATTTGACCAGCCGAACAGCTGCGGGCGCGGGCACGTCTTCCGCCCTGCGGCGCAGCTCGGCTTTTGATAGTGTGGCCAGCTCCGGCGCGCAGTACAGCTGCTTTTTGGTCGTTAACTCACGCGTGGCGACACGCCCCATATCGACCCAGCCAGCCTCGGCCAGCGCATGCAGCAGTGCTACTTGCGGAACCTTCACCCCTGAAGGCGCCGCACCGGCTAAGCGGTCGCAGAGTGCGAAAAAAGGCGATGCAATCACGCCGCCGGCAAATTCACCTAACCGGCCAGTGATCTGCTCGATCAGGTATGACTCTGCGGTGCTGCGGCCCTGGTCGATCATGATCGCCTTTGCTTCCGTCATCGGCGGCGCCGCTGAAGGGTTGAAGGCTGTTACGTCGCGCTGATGCAGCCAAGATGCGATCGCCTCGAAGCCGCCATTGTGATACCAGCGCCACAGGCGCGACGCATCTGCTTCGGGCAGGCGGCCGGCTTCGGCCCACAGGCAGAACCAGCGACGGTCGTTCGACGGGATTGAGATCGCTGCGCGCTCGTTACTGAAGGCCACTACAAACACGCGGTTCAGTGCCATGTAGGGGTGCAGCCCCTTGCGGTTCACCTGCAAGAGTTCTGGCGGTGCTGCAATGATGGGTTTTAGAGCGTTCTCGAGCGCGCGCCGGTCACGCGCCTCGCTCTGGCGCAGCTCGGCGATTTCCATCACTTCGCATTCCAGCGCGTAGCCCCATTGGCTATTTAGGTCTTCGTTCTTGACTAGACTGCAGTTCTGCTTAGTCAACCCGCCGATCGCCCAGAAAAACGGCGCCAGCATGGTGTCCTTGCCCGATCCTGGATGGCCGCCGACCAGGATAGCGTGGTTGATCTTCTTGTCCGGGTGCTGGACCTTGAAGGCCAGCGCGTTCAAAAAATGCTCACGCTCGAAGTCAGTCGGGATCATGCGCATGACGTGGTCCAGCCACGGTGTCACGTCGCCTGGAACGCCTGCAGGCCGGGCGTCGCGCCAGCGGTTGCCGTACTGGTGGCCGTTACGGTGGACGATAATATCGTCGCCTGCAGCGTACGTTATGCCGACCAGCGCATAAGCATCCTTCGATTCGCGGTTCTCGTCGAAACATGTAGCCGCCTCAATTTTGGCGCCGTTATGTATGGACCGGCAGGGGATATGCCGGAAAAGTGCGTTAAAAGTAGATCGAGAAATTTCCCGACGGTCGCGCAGATCAAAATAGCTTTCATCCTCTTGTACATACGCAAACCTCTTGTACC
>Ga0255177_1000264_pt1 | contig 19537 bp, 35 predicted proteins | sample Atl_Atlam_RepB_8_2_FD_183641 | JGI IMG/M metagenome (GOLD analysis project Ga0255177, IMG submission 183641) | Freshwater microbial communities from Altamaha River, Georgia, United States - Atl_Atlam_RepB_8d | ecosystem: Environmental > Aquatic > Freshwater > River | place: USA: Georgia...
CAAATAGATAGCCTTAAGCCATTTGATGTTAAGCCGATAGAATCCACAAAAGATTTGTACAATCAATATACTGTTCTGCCAAATTCAGTTAATGTTTTAATGACTAATCGTCTAGCAAAATTTGAACCGGTAGTTAAAGAAAAATTAAGGGGGCTTTATATTTTCGACTATTATGATTTTAAAAATGATAATAGAGAAAAGCCAGATAGAATTAAAGACATTCTTAAGAACAACCCATCAATAGAGATTATTAATATATTTGATGATATGGATGATCAAATAGAAAGATTTAATAGATTTAAAGAAGAGAATCCAGAACTGGAAATAAATGTATTTCAAGTGAAATAAAAAACCCCGAAAATTCGGGGTTCTTTTTTTATTGTCCTAGTCCAATACTAATTCGTAATCCATTACCGCCACTATACAATCTAACGGTATCCATTTGTTTATTACTTCTTATTGCTAATCTTTTTAAATGACTAGCAACGGCTCTCATTTCTTCTGGATCGTCAAACAACTGATCATTTAAAAAATCTTCTAAACTCACCCATGATCCACCAGCATTTATTGAATTACTTAAATCGATAATATCTGAAAAAGATTGTAATTTTTGAATATTTTTTACAACAATATCCTCTTCAACGCCATCCACAGCCCAAGTATTCACAACGCTAGATCCGCGATTTAAACCTCTTTGTACGTTTTGTATACCTTTTGTATCCAATCCTTCCTCAACCAATTGATTGATAATGATATGTCCAAATCTTTCTCTTGGGTCTAGTGCTTTTTTCTTAGGGTCATAAAAATTCTTATTTATTTTTGATGGTTCATAATTTGAATTAGAATCAGCAACAATTATTGATTTAGTTACTGATGAGTCAACACCGAGCATATCCATTGCTTTGGTTAATAAACCTTCTAAAAATTGGAATCTTTTCCCTGCTACAGCTGCATTTGCTTCACCGCTTCCGCTGTGTGAGGTTCCTGCATGTATGTGAATAAATGGTGGTATTTTACCTGTTGAATGGTACTTTTCAAGAACACCAAGTGTGCCGCTCATTTGTAAAGAACTAGCGATATCTTTCACAATTTGGTTTATTTCTTTTTGTGTATAACCAGATTTTTTATCTGATTTAAATACATTTAATGGTGACGCACTTCCTTCTGCAAATTTAAAAAAATAAAGTGCAATTGGTTCGCCAGTATCTATTGGCTCCGGTGCAACTTCATTCATTTCTTCATCTTCAGCCATTTGACTTTGCATACCGCCAGCTTTTTGATTAGATGCATATGCTTGGCATCCACAAGCTTTTGTAAGTAACTTACCAGCTTCTGGAGAAATTTCTACTTGAGTAGTTGCTGAAATCAAATTTTGTTTCCAAAATAAGCTTCCATCACATTTGTAATCAAAAGTATGCTTTTTTGCGTCCCCTCTAAATGCACCTTCGAATTCACAACCATCTTTTACTTGTTTTACTCTATCTAATGAAACCAAATATGTTTGATCACCCTTTTTAGAAGGTACAACCATTTTAATTTGAATTGGCGCTGGTAATCTTGTACCAGAAGAGCTTGGCTTAGCACCAGGAGCTAGTTCCTCAGCTGGATCTTCCCCTTGCTCGCTTACTATCTTTTTTACTAGGTTTACTAATTCTGATTCTGTTAATTTAACTATTTTCTTCATTTTTTTTTATTTTATATATAAATATCTTATTTACCCATAAACGATCTCACCCATGGTAGCTATCTGGAAAAATACATCTGCGTCTTCTGCATCGTATTCATCCATAATGATCGATTCATAACGATCCGGATAATCCCTCTTCATTATGTTAATAGCATCCAATAAAGAATCCATAGTGATAGTCCCAAGTGGCTCAGGTTTATCTTGAGCATAATCGTTGTCAACATCTTCCATGTCACCAACTTCCTCAACATCATAAATGGTTAATTCACCACCATTTAACACGTGCTTACCACAAGCTTCTGAAAAAGGTATATCTTCTTGTTTAACCATATAGGTTATCTCCTTTGGTACATCTAAAATATAATACCAGTAGTTTGATCCACCTTCAATTGCTGTTACAAAAACATCAATAATTTGTTCTTTGGTTATTTTAGCGGTCTTAGCTCTTTCGGCTCTTTCTTCGCCATATTTTCTAAACGCCTCAGCTTGCTTATGTTGATTAATCAAAGCGTTTACAATTCGAAACTTATCATCTGCACTATAGAATGAATTTAATTTTCTCTTATTATCATCAATAAGACTTTGGAACATTTCTTTGTTACCATGTTGTTCAGCCGCAGCTTCAATTCTTTTTATTAATTCTTCGATTTCTTTTTTCTCTTCCTGTGATTTTGCGATCATCTTATCCGCCTCATCTTCAAAAGATTTCATCAATTCTGGTGATATACCTTCCTCATTTTCATTAATACCCATCACACTTTTGATTCTGGATATTTCTTCATTAATTTGTTGTTCTCTCATTTTAATTAAAACAAGATTTACATAATTTCCATTTTCCAATTGAAATGTTGCTTCATCAATAATATCAGATCCAAAAGTTGCTTCTTGTTTACCAAGTTTTTTTAATATTACAACTCTAGCTTTTACTTGCGCTTGCATTCTTGCTGCACTTAGTGTTGGGCTAACCGCTTCACCATATCCACTCATATTAGTTGTGTCTTGATTAATCTTTGTCCATTCGGCTCTTAATTGCTCAAGATCTCTACCTTTATTAACTGTTCCAGGTTGTGTGACTTCTTTATTTTGTCCACCCTTAACTTTATCAACAACATTCTGCACGCCGGATTTAATTTTATCCCCAAGATTTTTTAATAACTGTTCATTAGCCATTAATCTTTTAAGTTGTGCTTCGGTTAGTTTTATTTTTTTCATATTAGAAATCTAAACATTTTAATTTACCCTTACTGTCATATCCAAAATTATAACGATGTATATCTGGAACACTGTTCGGTTTTACCTTTTTTAATTTATCTACCAAGTCCACATAGCTTCTAAATAAGTTATAAATTTGTGGACCACGTGCTTTCATTCCTGAATCAATTGTTGCAATGGTTTCATCGTCGTTCCATCCACGTTCTTTGTTTTCAGGTTTCCAAACCATATAAACAATTAAAAAATCCAAAAACTCATAACCATCAATCTCTCTAATCTCTTCGCATATATCAGATAATAAGTCCCATTCTTTCTGAACTCTATCTGTATTCAATTTTTCAAGCTTAACATATTCAAGAGGAAGTATTGTACCAACTGGAAACGTTTTATATTGACCTTTGTTGGTAATAATACTTTTTTCAGATTTTAATTTCATGGTTGTTCTACCACGCTTATATACTTTCGGGAATAGATCTGGATTTTTTTTAAAATCGTCGAACCAATAGTTAATAGCGATCCTTGGTCCAATTTTATAAACAATATTGGAATCGTCAGTTGCGGTAAAGACAACGTGATCAACACCGGAACCTAATTCCGTGCGTGATCTACCTTCACCAAATTCTTTACTGATCGTCTCTAGAAGCTTCATTATACGGGTTTACGCTTTTTATTTTTTTCGTGTAGTCAACAATTTCTTCAATAGAATCTGATAATCTATACAAATCATTTTGTACTGCGTCTATCTTTTCGTTAACTCGATCTAATTCTGTTACATTATCCGGTCTATCCATCCAATCATACATTTCAACAATGTCATAATACTTGTTGTAAATTTTTTCATAATGCTTTTGCTGAGCTTCAACTTCTTGCTGAAATTTTTCAAAGCGTTCAGGCTCGTCCATTATATCGCCAATACTAACAGATGTAATCGCGTTAAAAGCGCTTCTAAATGTTTTAGTTGCATTCTCCAAATCTTTTTTAGCTATTTGCACAAACTCATCTATCTTCTCTGGAGAATATTGCCACCCTTCTTCTTGTAGCATTTTTAACTGACGTTCAGTAACAAGTATTTTTTTCATAATCTATAAATATTCGCTTTAAATTGCCCGGCGCAGCCGTCGTGCCATCAGAGCTTAATCATAATCCGGTTCATTATCGCCAACCAATTCTGTTATTTTTTCATCAAACTCATCATAAATAATATCGGCGCCCGTAACTTCTCTATCTCTTTCTTTTCCTTCTCTAGGTGCAAACTTCATTTTTTCAAACTCGCTTATATCGGGACCAGAATACAACTCTTCAAACGAACCATCATCATTAACTTTAGAAATGGTTAATGTTAAGTTTTCAATATGCCATTCAGGGCCTTCGTAGTAAGGAGGTGTTTCGTAATCGCCAGGATCATAAGATCCGTGAGACGTTACATTTACATCAAACTTATAATCAAGAGCGTACTCACCCTCAGAATCACCAAAATAAAAATAACCATCACTTAAATTAATGTCGCTATCATCAAAAGAACGGTATCTTGCAAAGTCGGACATAACGTACATAATAATCGAATTAAGCTCCCACTTGTTCTGGTCAGGGGTCTTATTAGGTAGATGATCCATAGCGTTAAAATCCCCTTCCTGAATCATCTTCATTAAGCCCTTTATCCTGTTAATGCTTTCATTCAAATTTTCCATATAGATAAATACTTATGAAATTTTTTGGAAATCTGAAGTATAATCCTTATTATTATATAATTAAATCACATTATATGGGAAAGCATACAAAAAAATGGGAGAAGGATTTTGAAAAAAGATATTCAAACGCAATTAAGGAACTACAAGCGTTAGAGGATGAATACAAAGAAATGAAAGAATCGAATCCTGATAAGTACATCAGTGTTTGGCCAGATGATACCTATATTGGGTTTGGTGAATTGGATGGGTTTTATGTAACACATTATCCAGAAAATCATGATCCGGACGCACCTCAAGAACATGTTGGGCTTACAGTAAAATCCAACTTAGCTAGTTTCTCTTTTCAGATTAATACATTTAATCAACTTAAGGAATTTAGGAATGAAGTGATCGATGCTATGGATAGTTTCAATAGACCAGCAGAAACTAAACAATTGGTCGATGATGATTGTGAAGATGAAGAAGGATGGGAAGATAACGAAGAGACGGAATATACCATTCAAGCATCTAGAACCTGTGTACAAACATGGACGCATACTGTAATGGCTAGAAGTGCATGTGAGGCTTATAGATTGGTTCAAGAAGACCCAGATGGATCAACTCATGATGAGAACGATGATTACAATGATTATGGTAATATTGATTATGAGATCATTTAAAATATAAAATAAAAAGATTATATTAGATTAAAAGAAATATTATGGAAAATTTATTGACATTAGAAATGCTAGGATGGTTATTAACAATTGTTGTAACTGTTATGTTAGGTAAGGGCGCAATCGGAAAGGTAGCCGGTAGTGCTGAGATGGTAGGAAACTTTAACTACATGAAATTGGCTCAATATAGGGTTGCTGTTGGTGCTGTAGAATTATTCGCTTTACTTCTACTGATTACACCAGGATTAACTTTATATGGCGCGGTATTAATTGCTTGTATAATGAGCGCAGCGGTTGCTTTGCATTTATCCTTAATGGGTGGTGCTAAGGTAAGTGCGCCAGTCATGGTCGGCGCTTTGGCGATATTGGCCCATATCTTACGAACGATTCACTAAAAAAGAAACCCCTCAATTTCGAGGGGTTTTTTTATATTAGTTTCTTCCGAACCTAAATCCGTAACTTGTTGTTTGTCTTCCCGTACACCAACTGGTAATTGTTTTTACCAAATGAAATCCGGTTAAGCTAAGTAATATATTCAATACCATAATAAGCAATATTCCACCAATTACAAGGGCGAATGTGTGTGGCATGGTAACACCAAGCAAAGTAACCATAGCACCAGTTTGCTCATTTTGTTGTTGTTTTGATTGTCTTCTTAATTCTTTTAATTGTCTTTTAACCTGCATTAATTCAGGAATCTTTGCGGTTTTTAATTTCGCTTTAAACTCATCCACCTTTTGTTTTTCTTCGTTACCGATATCTGATGGTAATTCCATGGTATCTGGATTTGCACATGCCACATCTTGCAATTCTTCTGGTGTTAAATCTTCATCCATTTTCTCATTGAAGTCATTGGTTACTTGTTGTAACACCGCCATTTGAGAATCGTCCTCATTGATATTCATTATTGATTTGATTCTGTTGATTTGTTCGTGTAAGTTCTGTTTCATGTATTATAAATAGTTTAATCTTTGTTGCATTCATCATGAGCGTCGTTTACCCACTTATCCAATAGATAAGCTCCAACGAACCAACCTGCTGCCATTCCAAGGGTAATAACGATGATGATCATAATTTATAAATACTTATAACTAAAAGAGATAATATGGTTCCAGAGATTAACATGGTTATTAAAAATGAATACGGTCAGGTTATTGATCATAATATAGTTGAAGCACATGAGTGGCACCTGGTAGCACACTATGTTAAACCTCATCATCAAATATTAGAGCTGGGAGCCAGATACGGATCAGCATCCATCGCTTGCAATAAAATCATTAATGATAAGACCAAGCAGGTATCTATTGAACCAGATCCAAATGTATGGGCGGCTCTGGAAGAAAATAAAATGGTTAATCAATGTGAATTCAATATTATAAAGGGGGCCATTTCAAAAAACAAGCTAAAGATCCATAATCATGAATATGCGACCTATACAGAAGAAGGTGAAGGAGATATTCCCGTATATGATCTATGGGATTTACAAAATAGATTCGATGTTAAGTTTAACGCGATTGTTGCTGACTGTGAAGGTTGTCTAGCTGAATTAATGAACAATTACCCAGAAGTATTCACACAGATTGAATTATTGATCTATGAAATGGATCAACCAGCCATATGTGATTATTCAAAACTTACCAGCATACTTGCAGCCAATGGTTTAAGATGTATTGAAGCTGGATTTCATAATGTATATGTAAAGCAATAAAAAAAGGATCAGAGTAGCGAATTCTGATCCTTAACGGGATAGTAACTAGTCCCGGTCCTAAGCTGGGTCTTCAAACCCAGGTTATCTTTAGAAAACACCTTCCCACCAATAGTAGTCCTTGTTGCCTTCTTCTAGTAATAGATAGTAATTTCATTTTATGCTAATTGGCTATCATCCGCCTTGTTATTCATATCGATATTTGCCAAGGTATTATGTAGATACTTCAAAGTCTCTCCAAAGGATTTATTACAACAATATAATATTTCGAATTGAGTACTTGATGTGTCCATATTTTTAATTGGTAATTGAATAATCTTACCACCTCTAGATACTGTCACATTAACTGTTGCTATTTCGAGTTCGTTTTTAAGATCAACATTTACATTTGTTATAATGTCCAAAGGTTGAAGCCCCAAATATTCTCTAACGGTGAATAAATGAGCATATATTTCTTCAGGTCTTTTTAAATAACCCACAAAATCCCACGCTCTAGCTTTTTTACAAAATGTATTGTTGTTTAACTTACAAAACCCTGAAATCTTTCTTGACCATTTAGATTTATTATTTGAATCTCTCCTTGATTCCCAATCGGTTTTACTTGTATCCGCCTGTTGATATTGAAAATTATGGATTTTTTCATGGTGCATAACCGTACCCATTGGATTCTTAGTATCTTTATAAACAGGTGATTTTTTAATTATTTTTTTCCAATCCCCACTTATAAGAATTTTACCAGGATATTGCTCATTGCTAGGTGGTGAATAGGAAGCAGGGGTATAGTTTAAATCAAACCGTATTTTTACACTGGGGTCAGTAACAATCACAAAATTATCACTACTTAATAATTTAAGAATTTCGTTTCTGCTCAAAGTCCAAACTTTCCCTTTAGCGTCTTTAGTTGTAAAAGTTCTTTTCAGCTTATCCTCAGGAACTTTTTTAAACCAGTCAATTAACCAATCTATATTATCGGTCTTGTCTTCCGTAATAACCCCAATCGCTTGTTTAATCATCTTAAGTTGAGATTCGGTAATAATAATGTTCCCCATAGTATATAAATACAAAAAGGGACATAAAAAAAGCCCCGGAGCTCTTTATGCGACCGGGGCGAATATTCTGAAAATTTCCGGAAAATTTTTTTTCTGATTATAGGGGGCCTTTCCAATTTTCAGATTTTTTCTGGAAAATTTTTATTTTAGAAATCGGGGCAAAGATCCCTTTTCCAGATTTTTTCCGGAAAAATTTCTGTTACGGTATTGTCCCCCCTGGGCAAAGCCGAAAAAACCCCCTATATAAGGGGGGATACCGGCAGGGGGGTGGGGGTAGGGTATAGTACCCCTACCCCTTGCTGAAACATTCAGCACCCATACCCCTTTCTATACTTTCGGGGGTGGTTAGCTTTCGGTTACATTTGCAGCACCTACCCTCGTGCCATATTTCGGTACGGGTATCAATTACCCCATTCAATAAACGGGAATAGATAAAGCCAAAAGCCAAAGCGGGTGCAAGTCCTTTGTGGTTGCTCTTGGCAGTTTGGAAAAAGCCTCTCGCCTCGCTGATGCACCCTATATAAAGATAGTCGCTTTCATTGTTAGCACCTACCAATAAAGATACAAAGTACATTTCGCCATTCTCGGCTTTCCTCACTCGGTAGGTGTATCGGTTGGATTGACCTACAAAGGTGGCAGTTGCGTTGCCCCCTCTCAAAAATTCAAGTGCTTGGGTTGGGTTGGTTATTTTTCTCGCTTCCATTTTAAGATAGTTTAATTGCGTTTTAAGACATTTTAATAAAAGGGGGTAGGTTACCCTACCCCCATTCAATTACCCCTCAATTACCTCGTAAATTACCCCATTTAAACGCACCTCTCGGATTGACTTTAAACTTGGGTTGATAATCTTAATTTGATTTTCCCTCGTTAAGCCTAATTGCTCGGCTTGTTTCTTGCTATCTCGGTTTGGCAAGTAGGGTTTAACTTGCTCAAAGGTTAGGGGTTGCATTTCGCCATTAAAGTAGTGGCTTTCAATAGTCGCCCCCTCGTGGAAAATGAATTGAGCATAAAGTCGCTTTAATTCAAAAGGTAGTTCGCTGTCGCTGTCGTGGCAAATTACATTTCCCCCCATAGCCACATTTGCGTAATTGTGGGCTTGTGGCTTGAAGTTAGCGAAGTCAATACCCATTTTCTCGCAAAGCAATTCTAATGCTCTCAAATACTCGCGATTTGCACAAAATACATACCTCGCTAATTTGTAAACTCCCCCATTAAATAAAGCCTCAGTTTTTTTGCCCCCACTTAAAACTGATTTAGTAAATAATACAATGCCCTCAAATGGGTGTCCTTTTGTGCTAATCAAAAGGTGGAATAATTGCAACAAAGTAATTTGAACTCGTTGCTTGTCTTGGTTGGTTTGCTTATTCATTTTTTTAGAATTTAGCTTTGGCACACTTAATAGGGCAGTGCCTTATCCCTTTCAGCTAATTTGCTGATGCAAAGATAAGGGGTTGCAAATTACTACGCAAATTTTTTTTTGTGTTTTAGATAAATTTATTTTAAAAATTATCATAACTCGCTGATATTGTGCAAGTTAGGGGCAAAAAAAAATTTAAAAAAAGTTGAAAAAAAATAGATTTAAAAAAAAGTTGGGCAAAATTTTGTAGTTTTGAAATAGTTTTATATAACTTTGCAGAAATAAATTTCTCACTTAAATTTTAATCATTATGGAAAAGTCAATTTTAGAGCAAGCAAATTTGAATTGGTCAGTTAAAGCAGAACGCTTGGTAACGGCAGAAAGTAATTTAGAAACGGAAAGCGTTGCTATCGTGCGTCAAGACAATAACGCTATTCTTGGTGTGCATGGTGATGGCTATCACCCATTACAGAATTCGGAAATGATGGAGATACTTGACCGCATTTCTGGGAAGATGGGTTTGCCTTTACATAAAGGGGGTTATTTCGGTCAAGGGCAGAAAGTGTATATTCAATTAAAGACACAAGACCTTTCGCTTGGTAGGGATCAAGTTAAGGGGTATCTTACTTGCGTGAATTCTTTTGATGGTTCAACCAGCCTGGCATTCGGTCATAGCAATTTAACTATCTCTTGCCAAAATACATTCTTTGCTAACTATCGTGAGATGGCTAACAAAGTTCGTCATACACAGAGAATGCACGAGCGTATTGACATTATCTGTATGCAGATTGAAGATGTACTACGAGCAGAGCAGAAGATATTCCAGAGCATTGGGCGTATGACAGAAGTAAAGATTGACCAGAAGGTGCGTGATATGGTGCTGGGAATGATGCTTAATCTGGATAAGGAAGAACGCTTGGCAGACCTTTCTACTTTATCTACCCGTAAGAAGAATATCCTTAGCGACCTTGAAGTGAATATCGCTGGGGAAATTCAAGACAAGGGTGGCAATCTCTGGGGGTTATTCTCTGGTATTACAAAGTACACTACCCATAGCTTGAAAGGGGATAGCAACGAGAATAAGCTATTCGGTGTGTATGGTCGCAGAGAGCGTGAGGTATTCGCTGAATTGAGCCAGCTGGTTTCATAAGCGTATTACAGGGCTGGTGAAATATCCAGCCCTTACATTTTGTAATATCAAGAATTATTTTATAACTTTGAATTTCTAAATAAAACTATATCAATTATGGAAAAGAATGTAAATGCACCCGAAAACTTACGAGTTAAAGTAAGCAAGTTCAAATCGCCTTTATCCTTTAATGAATGGGCAAAGCAATTTAGAGTAAGCAGTCAGTACACAGAATACCAGCCGTTATATCAAGGTAATCCGAGTGCTGGGATAAGACCACAACTTGACAGACCAACATTCTGGCAAGAATTAAAAAGATTATTAATAATCCGCGACTAATTAGTAAACCAGCACCAGCGTATGACAGATATATGCTGGTGCATTAATTTTAAGCGTTATGAAAAGAATATCTGGACAAAGGGTTGAAGCCATAAGCGTGGCTAATATACCAGAAGGAATGCGTGGTTTAATTGAATATGTTGATCTGGCTGGAAGGCTTTATGTTTTATGGGATAACGGGGTTCAAGGGGTAATACAAGAAAGGGGTGAATCTTATAGAATCATTGAGTTTAAAAGTAAGCCAAAAAAAATTATTTGGAATTTAAAAAGGATTATATTATTTTTGCTAAACAAATAAAAATTAAGCCGTATGAATTTACAAAAACACATTTGGGAAGGTTGGCTTGTTCAAGATTTTATTGATGCGTTAGAGCCGACATTTAATATGATTATGAATGGAAATTCTTGGTGCGTTCCGTTCAAGACCAAAGCAGATTTAAAAGAATGGTGCAAGGATAATCAGCCGTATTACAAAAAGCACATACCCGAAGTTTACAAGTATTTTTTAAATAAAACTAATTTATAATTTCTAATCCCTTTTATTATGAAAGCAAACCCAATCTTTGAAGGTATCCGTGATTCTTATGTTAAGCACGGACTTGAAACGGAAAGAGCCGTGTTCAGTATGTTAATGACCAAAGCAGTCAAGAACAAAGTTAATCTTAGTGAATTTAATCTTGGTGATATTGTCAAGGTTATTCACGAAACAAGTATGGGAAATTCTTGTGTTAATTTTGCTGAGGGTGAATTGTTATTTCAAGATAACTACGAAGTTCATTCAGTAAGTGCAAGCCGTGATGAAGATGGCGACCCCGAAGTGTTTATTCATATGCTTGATGTGAATAGTATGGAAACCCATTCAGTTCGCATTTATCAATTTCCACAAATTGATTGGCTATTGCAGATTGTAAAAGCCGTGAATGATAAATGTGAATTAACCTTTAATATAGACGAAGATGACGAAGATTAAAATAATCACCGCAAGTTCGCCCGAAGGGTTGAACAAGAAAGTTCAAGATATGATTGCTGAGGGTTGGGAGCCAATGGGTTCCCACTCAGCAGTAGTTATTCATTCGCAGAATAGATATGCTGGATCTCAGCACATGGATACCACACATGAAACTGAGTATTCGATCACCATGAAGTTGATCACCTATGATCCGAAGATCGAAACGGGAGTCTATTGGTATGAAGACGAGTCGGGAAAAAAAGTGTATGACGAGGAGGAGATGCGAAATGAATTCGAAAATAAATTATTGGAATTAGTAAACAATTCTTAATTTTACAAAAAAATTATTATGGACACTACACTACAAGGTAAGCGGATCAGATTAATATCAATGAATGATGATCCAAACCCAATCCCCACCGGCACATTGGGAACGATCCAACATATAGATGGGATCGGACAACTACAAGTTATATGGGATAACGGCAGAAGATTGGCCGTAATACCCAATGTTGATGAGTACGAAATTTTAAATTAAAATAAAACTATATGAGAAATTTAGAATTAATCTTAGAGAGAGCCGAAGAAGAACAAGCGCTCAAACCCGATGGTATTGATGGGAACGTTGATGGATATGATGATGCTATTGTAGGTATCACACGAGATGGTCAATTAGTTTATTCGATCGAGAAGATGGTAGAGATCTGCGCACGAGATGGAGAGATGGAAGATCTTGATGCGATCGAATGGTTAGAGTTCAATACATTCTGTGCTTATGTTGGCGAAAAAACACCGGTCTTTATTTACACAAGTACCGGATATTAAAAAACTTTTCTTAACTTTGCAAAAAATTACAAATTCAGTTTACAAATTATAATCCTTTTATTTTACACTTTAAATTTTAATTATTATGGCAAGTATTGTTAAATTAACTTACACGAACAACGGAAAAGCAACATTGGTTAATCTTGACCAGATGACAAGTGCGTTTAGAATTTTTGAGAAAACAACACGCAAGTATGCTACCAGAGTTAATCTTGGTGCAGAGCAGTATGTTATTGTAGATGAAGAACTACAAGAAATCCAGAAGCTTTCTCAACAGATGGCAGAGGGTCAATATCAAGATACAGATTGGGTTCAAATTGATTCTGGGGTAGAGAATGAGGACTTTGTAGATAGATTAGAACAAGATTACCAGCGTAATACCTATCGCCCTCAATACCAGCAGAGAGAGTATCGCCCACGCAACAATTACCAGAACAATTACAATAATAGATATTAGATTTGGTTTGTTTTCATAATGGTTAGGTATGAGGATGGGCTTCCCCCAGCCCACCTTTGCCTAATTTTTTAAATCTATTTTAATTAGTTTGTTTAACATTTGTAAAAAAACTTTAAACAGATGATAATGTTGATAAAACATTTTGTATATTTGCACTGTTTTTAGTACAAACGAAAACACACAAACAATGAAAAAAGAACTCGAAAACAAAAATCTAGTGGACATTAAAAGGTCTATTGGAAGTTTGCGCAAGTTGTTGGCAGATGATCCGAAGCGTATGACACATAAGATTAAGTTTAAACGCTACGGTGCAAAATATATCATTACCAACAAAGACAATGACCTTTCAACAAAGTTGGAAAAGTCGTTCAATTCATTTATGGGTAAATTGAATATCCAAGATGATAATAAGAAGACCAGGGGAATTTGCTTTCTGGATAAAAAATCTGATGCCTTCAATATAGGTTATCAGAAGGAAGGCGAATTCGTATTACACCAGATTAAAGGAAAGTTGGGTTAGTATAGTAAAGGGTTAGTTGTTCCCAGAAGACCGAATGAAACAAGTCGGTCTTCTTTTTAAAAAAGATTATTACAAAATAAATTTTGTGGATTAAAAATAAAATTATAAATTGCACCACATTTAAAATAAATCTATATGAAAAATTCAAAAGAAAAAGTATTGGTACTATCCCCAGACGGATTTACTATTGATTTTATGAAGGCGTATTACCCTTCAATGGAAAAAGCAAAGGAAGCCTTCCAGAAATGGAAAGAACGCTACCAGACGCAGGGATATTATTCCAGCAACTTTAATAGAATACCTCTTGATGAATTGGAACAACATTGTACTTTTTTGGTACTAACCAAGTAACGCAAAAAATTTATTTTAAATTATTACAAAAAAAAATTTGTGGAATTAAAATAACTTTGTATCTTGCACACGATTTCATTATTAACCTAAATTTTAAGTCAAATGAAAAAAACAACAAAGCACACTTTATTGAAGGGTGAAGGTTCAAACCAGCATACCCTTTACGGACAATTTGCAGTAGAAGAAAATGCAGATTTCCCAGCAGTTATCGTTGAGAAGGATAGCCTTCTTAAACACGAGCAACCAGATGGTTCATTCAGTAACGAACACAAAGCGTTGCAGATTGGTACAGGACAATGGTCTATGGGTAAGCAAGTTGAATACAATCCTTTTGAAGGTCGTATCACGCAAGTATGGGACTAATTTATTTTATTTAAAACTAATTCTTTACTACAATGGCAAATCCTTTAATACATTCTAAATCCAGCGTTAAGCGTTGGGGTGGTAAGGTGGAAGATTATCTTCCACTACACGAACTAATAGATAGTCCGAAGGCGACTATGAATAATAATTCTGCAAGAGCATTAACCCATAACACTTGGTTTGCTTATACTATTATGCCAAAGATATTTGGATATAACATTACTAATAGTGATGGTAGAAGCGTAGATGTTGTGGATATTGCTATGCTTCATATTGCAGAAGATTTCCGTATGAAGTTTGTGCCTACTGCCCAAGATTACTTGCAACATATTCAAGTACAAGCGTGGTTCAACAATGGAGTGAAAGTATTGGATAGCCAAGAAGCACAAGATGAAGTAACTAAATTACTAACTAAAATTTCTCAATAATATGAAAACAGAAGAATTAACCGATTTGCAACAGATGGTTGCATTATGGAAAGAGAAAGGTATTGTAAGGGGTGAGTTTGATTTTAATTGTGGTGGCGACCAGATGAACGACACCGAAATTAAATTCTTCAATGATAAGAATGAAGAAGTTGATTGCCCAGAACTTGAAGATTACATTGATGGTGAAATTTACAATCAAGTAGAGTTCTATGTTAATAGTGATGGACACTATCAAGGTGAGTTTGGGGTTGTTACCATTGAACTTAATGATGATGATGAAGAAGAAGATTTTACATATTCTAAATCTTCTCAAAGCGAATGGAATGAAAGTTTTGATACAACAACTTTCTTTGAATTAACAGAAGAAGAATTTAATTTCTTCAAAGATAATGTTCATAGCATTGTTGGTGGTACAGATGGTAATAGTATGAACTACAAGCGTGATTGTATCTTAAATGATGAAGAAGTTGAAGTGCGAGATGAAATTTTGAGTAGAATAGAGGATTTTGCTTCCGATTATGATATTGAAGATGCAGAAGGTGAATTTAATGAATGGTATAACTATTCAACCAACTTGGAAGAAAGCAATTACGAAGCAGATGATTACGAATATGATGAAAATAATCCTTCATTATTAAAAGTAATTGATGGTAAGTATTTTGTTGCAATTTATATCAGCAAGTCATACACCATTTACAAAGATGAAGAAAACTAATTCAAAACTTTTAAATTAAAACATTATGAAAATCGTAATTGGAAATGTAGAATTTGATTACAACATTGGTTGTAAACTTTTGAAGGCGAAATATAAAAATGTTCCCTTCGCTGGTCTGGAAGATATTTGGGAAGATATTGCACCCATATCTTTTAAAGAGATTGCCACAGAGATTAAGAATGTTGAGCAACGCAGAATTGCGATTGGTTGCATTGGTCTGGAAGCGATTGTTAAGGAAGTTAAATCCAAGTTAATTAAATCCGAAACGCTTAAAAAGGAAACCACTTGGGTTACACCAGATGGCGAAGTAGTGAAGCACAAGTTCAAAGATACCTACGAACTATGGAAGGTTGAAGGTAAAGATTGGGGTGCTGGTATGGACAACACTTGGGGTGCGAGAGATGTGTATTATGTTAGATGTAAGGACACCTCAACAGATAGAGAGTATCTTCTTTGGGTAGATGCTGAAAGCGTTGCCAGAACCAACAACAAGAAAGGTTGGTATTCTTCCAGCGAGGCAGAGCATATCACACCAATACAGGCGATTGCTTGGACATTCCAGACCAGAGTTCCTGTTGGTGATATAGACAGGATAGTTAGACAGGGCGATTGCATTATGGTTAAGAGAAAGTCCACAGGGACATTAACAGGCGAACCCAGACATTTAACAGAAGAAGAATACAGGGAATTATTGGTTGCAGAAAGTTAGTGTTTGTTTATGGTTGTTTTATCCCCCAGCAGAAATGTTGGGGGAATTTTTAAAACTAATTTAAATCTATATGAGAAAGAACGCAAAGAGAGTTTCGGATCTACAAAACCAGATGGTTCAGGAGATCAAAGATTGGTTGGTACAGAAAAACTTTTCTGGGCTATTGAAATTAAATACCAATGTTGTAGTTCAGGTAGATGTTAAGTCCCCGTCTGGTGATGACTGGGGGACGGAGGGACGTTTGTTAAAGTATCTTACCATTGACGGCTATATTGTTGATGAGTATGACGAGGAGATCTCAGTAGGTGAATTAAATCCTTATGAGATCGCCTTCATACTGGACGAACTGGACGAAGGCAAGTACACCATTGAAGAATAAAAATTCCAAGAAAATATTTTTGGAATTAAAGAAGATTTATAATTTTGTAAAAAAAAACAACACGATGGTAAAAGTTTATTTCGAATTGGACAATGGCAAGTATGCCGAACTGGTAGCAATCTTTGATAATGAAGAGACGTATGACGTGTGCTTACCCGCACTGGAAAAATTAGCTAAGAAAAATAATTTTGATCTGGTTACAGAATCAATAGACGAGACAACAGAACTAAAAGATCTTGCAAATTAATCCAAAAAAATATTTTTGGAATTTAAATAAACTTGTATATCTTTGCATAAACAAAACAACAACCGTATGACACAGACCCTTCCACAGTATCAGAACAAAGCACAGGCCAAGCGTATGACAGGCTTGAGCTACCTAGGCGGAATCAACACGAGCTCCAAGATCAAAAAAGGACTCAAGTATGACGAGATGACCTATATCCTTTACCTGGCACCAGCGGACCGCAGCGGCTATGAAGTTTGCCCAATGCGCAGCGATGAATGCACAGCGGCTTGCTTAAATGAGAGCGGCCATAATAGGATTGACATCCACGAGAATACTATTAATAAGGCCCGTATTACGAAGACGAAGTTATTCTTTGAGAATCGTCCTTTCTTTATGGGCTGGCTAATCGATGAGATACGCAGCGCGCAGAAAAAAGCAATTGCTGCAGGGATGAACTTCAGCGTGCGGCTAAATGGTACTAGTGACCTAAGCCCTGAACAGTTTCATATGCATGGCACTAACATACTGGAGATATTTCCTGAAGTACAGTTCTATGATTATACTAAAGTATATAAGCGTTTACAGTTAACAGAGAAGTACAGCAATTATGACGTAACGTTTTCCTACAGTGGGAGCAATGCTGTACAGTGCCAGGATGCATTGCTTCAGAATATCAGGGTCGCTGTAGTCTTCGAAACAGTACCTGAAGAGTTTTGGGGACGCGAAGTTATTGACGGTGACGCGTACGATATGCGTTATCAGGACCAGGGAGGCGTAATCGTGGGCCTGAAGTATAAGAAGGTCCGTAATAAGCTTGACCTATCTAAGAGCTCCTTTGTAATTTCAGAAGAAAAACTAAATAAATCTATTTCAAATGGACTACCTCAAACAGCTTAACACCCTCAGGGATGAACTTCATAGGAAGATCATTCACACAGCAATCTTAGCTTCAGATCCAGGGAGATATTACTTCCTGGAACTGGAGGAATGCCTGGAAGCTTGTTATATAATAAGATCCAGGATAACCGGTGACCTGGAATCGACGCCGGTTAATATTACCGGGATTAACGGCACCACCGGCGAGCTAGTTGCAGAAACAGCACACGGGACACCAAAGAAATTATATTATAACGATTTAACACTAGAACAGCTAGCCATACTTCTCAAGAAGCTGGAAAGCAAATTATTCACCATTACACAAGAAGAAAATGTTAGACACCTTATCACAGCTAGTTAGAAAACCTAGCAAAGCAACAGATCATGAGCTGGAGATCACCGGCTGGAAGGAGAAGCAAGCTCGAGTCCTGAAGCACATGGAGCGAGATGTCACGCTGATTAAGCTACTGGAAGAATTCAAAGTATCAAATGATCGTCTTAAATTTATTAGATCAAAGAACGACGTCAGGATCTACTTCGTTACTCAGGTAAAAGGCGGGGAGGAATATCTATACGCCCGCTGTATGTTTACTATTGACGGGAAGAGTAAAGAGTTCAGAAAGTACGTAGGGATCGCGAGCGAGATCAACCAGGAAAAGATCGACCTGGATCACTTGAAACAAATCTTTTTAAGAATGTTAAAAAATTTTTTGGAAAATTAAAAGAAGTAATTTAACTTGCACCCATTATCCAACAATTAAAACTTTACTATCATGGGACTAGATGTTTATTTGTACCAGTACAGCGACTTCAAAAAGTCAAAAGCAAATGAGAAGGCGTATGACGACTACAGCAACAGGCTGTATGACACATTAGAAGGAATCGAAGATGATGAGCTTGTAAGACAGGCACGCGAAGGGATTCAGGAGAAGTTAAGAGCTAAAGCGAATGAGCTTGGGCTTGGTGAGTATGGTGAAGATCTTACCAACTGTACCAGGATTGAACAGGATAGCGTATTACACCCTGAACATTATTTCAAGATTGGTTACTTCCGCAGCAGCTACAACGGTGGCGGCATAAATAATGTGCTGCGTGATCTAGGAATCCCTGATCTGTATGACATATTCGAGCATGATAATGATGAGCATGAGTTTTGTCCTGATTGGAATCACGCGTTGGAAGTTGTAAAAGGATCTATCAGGTTACTGGAAAAAGATAAGGGCTACCGTATTGAAACAGTATCTGCCAATATGTTTTCCCCTGATGATGTTCCCCAGTCACCTGCGGCTGCATTGCAGATCTTTAAGCAGCAGGTGAAAGAAAGACCAAAGAATAAAGACTTCCAATGCTACAGTAATAAAGCAGGTGAGTTCTACCTGGATAATGCAGGGCTTAAAGTACATGGGCTGATTCCTGGAAAGGATATGTTCCAACACCCCTGCACATTTGTTATATACAAACCAAAGGATGCAAATAAATTTTACCTGCAGGCTTTGGAGATTGTGAAAGAAACAATCGAGTATGTACTGGCACAAAAGAATCCGCAGGAATATTACTTGAGCTGGTCATCTTAGTTTGAAATAAAACTATTTGAAAACATGGAAGCATATCAAATTAAAGCAAACGAAGAATTTTTTGATTACCTATTAAAGGTGATTAAAGATAATGGAACATGGGGCTGGCCGGATCAACAGGCTTTTTTCACAGTACGCGGCGGGAAGTTTTTAGGTGATCCCGCCGCACTGGAAAGTGTTAAAAAAATTGTTAGTAAAAAATATTTTGAAAAAAACTTTGGAATTAAAAAATAATTCTTAATTTCACAAAAAAAAAACAACTATGGCAACTAAAGCAATTGACCCAACAGTAAAGCAATGGAGCGACAAGGCTCGCGAAGTTCTAAAAGGAAAAACTATT
>Ga0255177_1000279_pt1 | contig 18687 bp, 23 predicted proteins | sample Atl_Atlam_RepB_8_2_FD_183641 | JGI IMG/M metagenome (GOLD analysis project Ga0255177, IMG submission 183641) | Freshwater microbial communities from Altamaha River, Georgia, United States - Atl_Atlam_RepB_8d | ecosystem: Environmental > Aquatic > Freshwater > River | place: USA: Georgia...
GCTCAAGGTTGAAAAAAGGTACATCGAGTGGAAATCTTGCACTTATTGAAATAGTTGCAGATAGATCAAATAGATTACAATCAAATCTTTCAATGCTTATATTTTTACCGTAAATCGAGCTTTTCCCAATTAAATCATTAAAAGTTGTACCCGCTTTAATGCAATCTAATGGAACTCTTTTTTTGCCACTAAATTGATTAAGTTGGGCATAATACGCTGGAATATTTATGGAGTGTGCTGCTCTATTAATTGCTGCTTCACCAAGATTGGTTAGCTCTTTTTTTACAGAATATGCCGAAGATATGTTAATTGAGATAAACAATAAGCTCATTGCAATTAAATAGAATCCAAGAGAAAGCGGTATTAAGGATCCTCGGCTCCTACCAACTAGCCAAGAGATTAGCGCCATAGATCAACAAACTCCGTCGCAGAGGATCTTTGATCACTTCCTACACTTATAGTTGCAGTCACTTTATTGCCTGGCGAAAGGCATGGATAACTTTGGCATTTGATATCTGCTGTTATTGGTCTTGCTGATTTTGCTGCAGGTGAAAGAGAGTTTTGGTATAACTCTAATAGTTGATTTACTCGAAAAAAAGCCAGCTGATCACTAGGGCTAGTAACAAACGCTCTTACTACTTGTCTTGCCAAATTGTTACTCTCTGAAATAGAGATTGCTTTATATTGAACTAAGGTAATAAGTATTAAGAATGCAGTAAAAAAGGGGAGTGTAAAAACTAGAAACTCTGTAATTGCTGAACCGTTACTTTTCTTCGATAGTTTCTTAGTTATTGACATCTTCATCTACTGCGATTGCAATTATCTTCTTTCTTGAAATCGAGTTGAAATCCAAGAATTTCTCTATTGCAGAATTTTTGCTAAGCATTAATACTGATCCACCTCCTGCTAGTGGATAACGTTCATAATCCTCCGAACCACCTTTAATTGCAGCTCTCGATAATTCACCTTGAATGGTATGAGTATCTTTGATAAAACCAAATTGCATAAAAACTAGTTGAAACATTATTAAGAAGATGAGAACTTGAGGAATAAGAGTTATAAATGACTCAACTGATCCTCTACTTTTCCCAATTATTAGATTGCGCAACTACCTGATACCGCCCATTGCATCCAGGGAGTTGCGCAATATTGTGGTTAGTTTGGGCGCAGCAATTGACCAAATTCCAGTTACCAGCGCGGTGGTCATTAATACCACCAGTACCCATCCAGGAACATCTGCTCGACTTGAACTCTTTATCCAACTTTTAGCAGCTAGTTGGCTTTTAATTATAATTACCGTTAACGTTTTCATTGTTTATTTCCTCAATCTCAAATACTGAAGTAAATATATCTAATAATTTATTTTGAAAAGTAATAATAAATATTCTGTGGAAATAACTCTAACTAATAGTTACTTTAATGCTACAAAGTGAAGTTAAAAGCCCTCAATAATTACATCTGCTTGAGCAATATTATTTTCAACAGCTTTAGCATTGATTTCATCACTTCCAGTTGCCCACAAGATTGCAGATTGCTTATCTTTACCAAACAGCTCATGCCGTTTAATTAATCGATCAACTCTTATTTGATCATCTACCTTGATAAACCAGGCCTCTGTTAACTCCGGTTTAACAGCTTGCCAGCCCCCTTGGTCAAATAGAAGATAATTTCCTTCAGTTATTACCAACCTACTTCCGGCCTTTACAACGCCATCGGCAGCGTAGGATTCCTCAATTTCTCGGTGAAAAACAGGAAAATAGATATCAGTATTACTTTCTGAATTAATTCTTCTTAACAAATTAACATAACCGGTGACATCAAAAGTATTAAATGCTCCCTTTCGATCTGATAATCCTAAGTTGGCTAATTGAATATTACTTAAATGGTATCCATCCATCGGAACTAAGGTTGGTTTGACATCAGAAAGATTCTTTATTAACTCCGCAGTAAAGGTGGATTTTCCTGCGCCTGGTTTACCTACTACGCCAATTAATACACGATCATTACTCTGATCTAATAAATATTCAATTCTTGAGATTGCCTCTGAAATACTTTTTAAAACAATAGACATAATTAAAAATTCATCACTTATTTATAGATTTACATCAGAAAGAGATTTAGAGAGTAAATCTAAGCCAGACTTGGCATCAGCTTCTGAAATGTTACAAGGTGGCACCATATGAATTCGATTAAAGTTATTAAATGGCATTAACCCATTTTTCTTACAGGCAGCGACAATTTCATTCATCTTGGTACTTGATGCTCCATATGGCGCAAGTGGCTCTTTAGTTGAGCGATCTACCACCATATCCACTCCCCAGAACACTCCAACTCCTCTAATGTCACCAATTACTGGATGTTTTTTAGCTAGTGCTGCTAAGCCAGGTCCAAGAATTTTTTCGCCAATTGCTGCTGCATTCTCAACCATTTTTTCACTCTTCATTACCTCAATAGTTGCTACCGCTGCAGCGCAAGCAAGTGGGTGACCTGAGTAAGTTAATCCACCCGGAAACACTCTCTCGTCAAAACTTTTAGATATCTGATCTGAGATAACCACGCCACCAAGTGGTACATAACCTGAGGTAACTCCCTTTGCAAAAACTATTAAATCTGGAACTGAGTTTGAATGTTGATAGCCAAACCATTTTCCAGTTCTACCAAAACCGGACATAACCTCATCAGCTATCCACATAATTTCATACTTATCGCATAACGCTCTAATGCCATCGAGGTAACCTTTTGGTGGTACAAGTACTCCAGCAGTACCTGGAACACTCTCAATTAAAATTGCGGCAATAGTTTTTGGGCCTTCAAAAATAATAGTTTGCTCTAAATGTTCAAGTGCACGTTGACACTCTTGCTCTTGGCTTGTTGCCCAAAACGCTGAGCGATATAGGTATGGTCCCCAGAAATGAACATGACCATAACCAAATTCATTTGGAAATCTTCTTGGATCCCCAGTTGCATTTATTGCAGCTCCAGTATTGCCATGATAGGAGCGGTAAGTAGATAAAACTTTGTGCTTATTAGTATGAAGTCGGGCCATTCTTATTGCATTTTCAACACCATCGGCACCAGCGTTAGTGAAAAAAATCTTTTTAAACTTTTCTTCAACTACACCTAAAATACTCTTAGCAGCTTCATTTCTTGCTTCATTTGCATGTTGAGGTGCAATAGTTGTCAGAATATCTGCCTGATGTTTAATCGCTGAAATAACCTTCGGATGTTGATGACCTATATTTGTAAAAACTAATTGGCAAGAAAAATCCAAATACTTCTTTCCAGTAAAATCCCAAAAATATGAGCCGCTACCACCTGCGATGGCCATTGGTGTGATCTGAGCTTGAGCCGACCAAGAGTGAAAAACATTTGCTCGATCATCTGCAAATACTTTGGCAGCTTTTTCTGGATTATTCTCTTGGGTACTCACGCTGCTCCTATGCTTATTTGAATATAGGCCAATCTAATCACTTATAAGCATTTTTTGGTAGCAGGTAGAAGTCAGATAAAACCTGAAGTATTGTTTACTTATGAAATCGATTTCTCACTGGCTCAACGGATCTGTAACTCTAGATAAGCCTGCTAGGACCGGTGAAATTTATAATCCAGCAACTGGCGAAGTTTCAGGAAATGTTGCATTTGCTGATCTCGAAACTGTTAACAAGGTTGTAGATATTTCTGAGAAGGCATTTGAGCAATGGCGACATGCTTCACTGACTAAAAGAACTCAAATTTTGTTTGCATTTAGAGAATTAGTAAATAAAAATAAAGAAAAAATTGCTGAATTAATAACAGCAGAGCATGGAAAAGTACTTAGTGATGCACTGGGTGAAGTCACTCGAGGGTTAGAGGTCGTTGAATTTGCTTGTGGCATCCCTCACCTACTTAAAGGCGGATTCTCTGAAGAGGTTTCAACTGGAGTTGATGTGTATTCAATTCGTCAGCCCTTAGGTCCAGTTGCAATTATTTCACCCTTTAATTTTCCGGCAATGGTACCTATGTGGTTTTTTCCAATTGCACTGGCTTGCGGTAACACGGTGATAGTCAAGCCTTCTGAAAAAGATCCCAGCGCAATAATGCTAATTGCTGAGCTACTTAAAGAGGCAGGATTACCAGACGGAGTATTTAATGTAATACATGGAGATAAGGTTGCAGTAGATGCACTTCTAAACCATCCTAAAATTAAATCAATCTCATTTGTCGGATCTACTCCAATTGCGAAATATGTTTATGAAAATGGCACTAAATCTGGAAAACGTGTCCAGGCATTGGGCGGTGCTAAAAATCATATGATCGTTTTACCGGATGCAGATCTAGATCTTGCTGCTGACGCCGCAATAAATGCTGGCTTTGGCTCTGCTGGTGAAAGATGCATGGCAATCTCAGCAATTGTTGCGGTAGAACCAATCGCAGATAAGTTAATTGAAAAAATCAAGGAACGAGCCTTAAAAATTAAAACTGGTGATGGTACTAAGGGCGCAGACATGGGCCCCTTAGTTACAAAAGTTCACCGAGATAAAGTTGCTTCATATATTGAAGCAGGTGAAAAAGAGGGCGCAAAGGTTGTAGTAGATGGTAGGCAAGTAAAAGTTGAAGGTAAAGGATTTTGGCTTGGACCAACATTATTTGACCAAGTTAAGCCAAATATGAGTATTTATCTTGAGGAGATTTTTGGGCCAGTTTTGAGTGTAATTAGAGTAAAAAGTTATGATGAGGCTTTGAAACTTGTGAATGAACACCAATATGGAAATGGTACGGCAATATTTACCAATGATGGTGGGGCAGCGCGAAGATTCCAAAATGAGGTAGAGGTGGGAATGGTTGGCATAAATGTGCCGATTCCAGTGCCAATGGCTTACTTTTCATTTGGTGGTTGGAAAAACTCATTATTTGGTGACTCTCATGCTCATGGAACGGATGGAGTTCACTTTTTCACTAGAGGAAAAGTTGTTACCTCTAGATGGTTAGATCCAAGCCATGGTGGAATAAATCTAGGATTCCCACAAAATAACTAAATTAGCCGCGAAGAGTTTTAGCTAATTCCTTAAAATCATTTACCATAAAATCTATTTCAGTTTGTCCATGCGCCAAGCTAATTAACCATTGTTCATCTAGCCCGGGTGGAGTCATAATTCCATGGTTTAGTGACCATAAAAATGATAACTCTGCAACATTAAAATCTGTAGCTTTATAATCTCGATAATTCCGAACTGGTTTTTCTGACCAAGTAACGCATCCTTTTACTCCAAATCCAACGGTATGGGCTGGTAATTCATACTCATCAATTATTTCCTTAATTCTCGTTAGCGCTTGAATATTTAAATTCTCTGCTTTTTCTAGTGCTTCTGGTGTACAAACTTTGTCTACACCTTTTACCGCAGCCATTGCCAATATATGACCATTAAAAGTACCAAGATGAGGCGCTCGTCCATCTGAAACTGGTTTCATAAATTCAGACTTGCCACCAAATGCAGCTAGTGGAATTCCCCCACCAATAGATTTAGCTAAGCAAATTAGATCTGGAATTACTCCAAGTCGTTGTGCAGCACCTTGTGGGCCAGCAGTTAAACCTGTTTTTACTTCATCAAAAATTAAAACAATCTTATACTGATCACACAACTCTCTTACTGATTCTAGGTAACCTTCATCTGGAACTACGATTCCAATATTCTCTAAAACAGGTTCAACAATAAAACATGCAATAGTCGAAGCATGTTCACTAAATACTTTTTCTAACGCTTCAACATTGTTATATGGAACAACATAAGACTCCCCAGGTACCACCGCATTATTTGGCACTGAGTTTGGAGATTCAGCAGATCCGGCTTTGTCCAAAGAAGGTTTTGTTGAAACCGAAAGCGCATCTCCACTTCCATGGTAGCCACCTTCTACTTTTACAACTCCCTCTTTACCGGTGTAAGCACGGGCAGTTCTGACTGCATACATTGTTGATTCTGTTCCTGAGTTAGTAAATCTAATTTGATCAATTCCAAATCTTTTACAAAGTCGCTCAGCAGCATCTCTAGATATTGGAGAAGGTGCGGTGTACAAAGTACCTACATTTAATAACTCTTTAATCTCTGAGATTACTTCCTGGTTTAAATGCCCAACCAGCATTGAGCCAAAGCCCATTGAAAGATCCAACATTTTTCTGCCGTCAACATCGGTCATCCAGGCGCCCTTTGCAGATGCGATTGATATTGGATATGGATCAAAAGATTGGAATGATGAATGAGCGCCTAGTGGAATACTCTCTACAGCTTTTTTATACTCTAAGTCTGAACTCAACAAAGATTTCTTATATTGAGTTAATTGCTCCTGAAAAAGTTTTTCAATTCGTGCAGGATTTAGTGGCTTTGAATTAGATGAAACAAAGCGATGAGTCTGCGGGTGGTTCGTTTGGGTTTTCATGCAATTTTGTACAACAAGTGGTTTATTTTAAACCAAGATTTGTGATGCACACTCCAGTCGTAAGTTGTCTTACTAGGGTAGTTTAGCAGTTTAAAATTTAAATTCAACCCTGTTATTTACGCGTAAAATATTAAGATTAACTTTTTGTAATAATAATTTATATAGGTAAATCCAGTAGGATCTTTGTGTGATAAATAAAAGAGTTGATCTAACTTCAGTTCAAATTGAACATTTAAAAACTTTAGTTTCTGGGGCTGTAAGTACTAATGAAACTGTTCTAGATCAACACGGAAGAGATGAATCAGCAATTCCGCCTGTGCGTCCATCAGCTGTAGTTATGCCACACAGTACCGATGAGGTTTCTAATGTTTTGAAGTACTGTAATGCTGAAAAAATTCCAGTAGTTGCATTTGGTGCAGGATCTTCACTTGAAGGCCACGTACTTCCCTTATTTGGTGGTATTTCATTAGACCTAACTCAAATGAATAAGATTATTGAGATTAGGCCTGATGATTTACTTGTTCGCTTAGAGCCAGGAGTTCATAGAGTGGCTCTCAATGAAAAGCTTGCAGGTCATGGATTATTTTTTTCAGTAGATCCTGGCGCTGATGCCACATTGGGTGGAATGGCTTCTACTGGTGCTGCTGGAACCACAACAGTTAGGTATGGCTCGATGCGAGATAACGTACTCGCGATTACGGCAGTTATGGCAGACGGCACAGTAATTAGAACGGGTAGAGAGACAAGAAAATTATCTGCTGGCTATGATCTAACTCGGTTACTTATTGGATCTGAAGGCACACTTGCAGTAATAACTGAGTTAACTTTGAGAGTCTTTGGTATTCCAGAAAAAATGGCAGCAGCAATAGTTCGCTTTCCAACACTTGCAGATGGCGTAAGTGCTGCGACCGCAATTGTACGTTCAGGGATATCAATAGCTAGGTGTGAATTTCTAGATGCAAAATGCATTAAAAATGTTAATGCTCATGATGACCTTAATCTTTCTGAAATGCCAACTTTATTTTTTGAGTTCCATGGTTCACCGCAAGGAGTTGCCGAAGATGCTCAATCGGTAAAAGAAATTGTTGAAGAGTTTGATGGATCTGATTTTGAATGGACTACTGATGAAGGTGCCAGGCGAAAATTATGGCAGGCAAGACATAATGCCTACTGGGCTGGAATTGCAGCTCATCCTGGTAAGCGTGCAGTGAGTACCGATGCTGCAGTCCCCCTTTCAAAACTTTCAGATGCAGTTCAAACTGCTGAACAAATACTTTCGAAGCATCCTTATCCGTTTTCGATCTTAGGACATGTGGCAGATGCAAATTTTCATTGTTTTATAGTTACTGATCCAACAAAACCCGAGGAGTTAGAGGATGTACGCCATATAACTCATGAGATCACAATGAAAATGATTGAGATGGGTGGGACCTGCACTGGTGAGCATGGCATAGGGTCGGGCAAAATTCAGGCGTTAATTGAGGAAACTGGGGCACCAGCAGTTAACATTATGCGATTAATCAAGCAAACTTTGGATCCAAATAATATTTTAAACCCAGGAAAGGTTTTTAATTAATGAGCACTACCGTCTGGGAAATAACAATTATTGCCCTATTAGTTGTGCTGGCTTTTGACCTAGCGTTAGCAATTATCAGAAGGAACAAAGAAACCACGATGAAAGAGGCTAGTTTATGGACAGCCTTTTATGTAGGAGCAGCAATTATTTTTGGATATTCACTAGCTCAGTGGAGCGATTCTCAAGCCAGAAATGAATTCTTTGCTGGCTGGATCACTGAGTACTCCTTATCGGTTGATAACCTATTTATATTTATATTGATTCTTGCAAGATTTCAAATAGATAAAAGGAAGCAACAACTAGTGCTATTAGCCGGAATCGCTATGGCATTAATCTTAAGAGGAATTTTTATCGCTCTAGGGTCGGCAGCAATTACTAGATTCTCCTGGGTCTTTTATATTTTTGGAGCCTTTCTTATCTATACCAGCTATAAATTATTTACAGAAGACAGTGAGAAGGAATGGAAAGAAGGCAAGTCCATATTATGGCTTAGAAAAAAAGGTGCATCCTCATTAACTATAGTTTTAGTAGCAATCGCATTTACTGATCTAGTCTTCGCATTAGATTCAATTCCAGCAATATTTGGATTGACAAAAGATCCATACATTGTGTTCACCGCAAATGCCTTTGCACTTATGGGATTGCGGCAACTTTACTTTTTGTTGGGTGGATTAATGAGTAAGTTGATTTATTTAAATTCGGGGTTATCAGTGATTTTAGGATTTATTGGAGTGAAATTAGTCTTGGAGGCAATTCACGGTGGAGGAACTCACAAGATTTTTGGCATTCAAGTGCCTGAAATTTCTACTCAGTTCTCTCTATTAGTTATTGTCACAACACTTGCTACTACCGTGATTGCCAGTTTGGCAAGAAGTTCTAAATCAAAGGTGGCAGAATAACCCTCATGAGTGAGGGAATAGATCGGGTACAAGTATTTGAGCCGCATAAATCTAGCCTGCCACCGCTAAAACCGTATCTAAGAGATTTTTGGCGAAGGCGTGAATTCGCCACTGAGTTATCGAAATTTACTGATAAAGCTGAATACCTAGATTCTAAACTGGGAAATGTTTGGCTGGTATTAAATCCATTATTTTTGGCTTTGATTTATTTTTTATTGGTCACAATTATTCAAGGTGGTAGAGATGGATTAGGTGGCTTTACCACTTTATGTCATATTTTAATTGGTTTATTTACTTTTTACTTTGCCCAAAATTGTATTTTATCGGGTGCGCAATCCATCACATCTGGTGGCCGATTAATTTTAAATCAAGCTTTTCCAAGATCACTACTACCACTTTCTAGTGCAATAAGTGCCGCACGACAGTTTTGGCCAACGCTTCCCGTCTATGTAAGTATTGTTGTGATTGGTAAGTTAATAATTGATGACACCTCAATTCCCGGTTTAACTTGGAATTACCTACTAGTTCCAGTTTTACTTTTGTTGCTTGGAATTACAAGTTTTGGTTTGGCTTTATTTTTTGCAACATTAAATGTTTATTTTAGAGATACCACAAAGTTGCTCTCTTACATTATGAGAATTTGGCTATACGCCTCTCCAGTGCTTTGGCAGCCGGATATGCTCTCCGGTTGGTCGCGAATTATTCTTTATTTAAACCCACTTGGACCAATTCTTTCGGCAAACTCAAGAATTTGGATAGATGGCTTAACGCCAACGCTCTCACAAGCCATTGGTTGTGTGGCGTGGTGCATACTTTCAATCTTATTTGGTGGATATTTCTTCATATCAAGGGAGCGCGATTTTGCCGTCCGTATCTCTTAATAAACCGATAATGCCAGATAGTCTGGCAGTTCAAATTGAGAATCTTTCAATAAGTTATAAGATAAATGTCGAATCAAAGAAAACATTAAAAAATGCACTCATGCGTGCAAGTCGTGGTGAAAAGGTTAGAACCAGAACTGTAGAGGCTGTTAAGAATCTAACTTTAGATATTCCGCATGGCTCAGTCTTAGGAATAGTTGGCGCAAATGGTGCTGGTAAATCGACTTTAATGAGATCAATCGCTGGAATCTTGCCACCCTCTGAAGGAAGAATTTCAGTAAATGGAAAAATTTCTACATTATTGGCGTTAGGTGTTGGTTTCAATAAAGCCTTATCAGGTAGAGATAACATAATTTTAGGCGGATTAGCAGCTGGATTAAGTAGGGATGAGATTGAGTCCCAAACCGATTCAATTGCTGAGTTTGCTGATTTACCAGAAGGTTTTATTGATATGCCAGTCAGAACCTATAGCTCAGGTATGTATAGCCGTGTAGCTTTTTCTGTTGCGGTAAATATGACACCAGATATTTTGCTATTGGATGAAGCGTTATCGGCTGGAGACGCAGCATTTAAAGAAAAATCCTTTAATAAGATGCGACAGTTGTGTGAAGAGGCAAGAACTATTTTAATTGTTTCTCACGCCCTTTCCTCGATAAATGAACTTTGTGATCAAGTTGTGTGGCTGCACAAGGGACAAATGCTGGCATCGGGAGAACCAGGTGAAATTACTGAAAAATACCTAAAGTTTTTAAATGTGGGTGAACTACCTTCTAGCTACGAAGATTTATAGCGGTAGTAAGAAAAATACTGCGGTAATTAATGCCGCAACTGCAACCGATTGAAGCAAAATAGAAACTGCAGTTTTACGATCAGCTTTTTTATCTTCAGAAGACTGAACTTTTGAAATTTGCCCTAATTTTCCAAAATTAAACGTGCCTGCTAATCCATATGCGAGACAAAACTTTTTTCTTGATTGCACAAATCCAATTGAAAAAATTAAAGCGGGTAAAAATATTGAGAGTCTTGAACTTTTACTTTGGTCGGTCGCCACAATTGTAATTGCTGAAAATACTGTTAAAAATAATCCAAAAATTGCAACAAGTTGTCTGCGCTTTACCTCACCACTGCCAATATTGCAGGTACCAGGAATGTATTCAGCACTCACTAAGCATCTTCCCGTTGTTCATCGTCACTCCACACTTCATATTCATCATTTTCAGATCTAGCAATCCAATTAAATAGACTCTTTAGTGCGCCAAAAGCAACCAAGGTAATCCCAAAAAGTGCCAGCAATCTTTTGAAGGCTTTTATCATGAGATAAATCTACCCCTATTTTTTTTCTAACGGCACTATTTATCGGAGTTTGCGAGTATTCCTAGTTCTTTCCCAGATACTCTAAAGACTGTCCACTCATCCATTGCTTTGGCCCCGATGGAATCGTAGAAATCTATAGCGCTTTTATTCCAGTCCAATACCCACCACTGCAGCCTTGGGTAACCTCGATCGATACAAATTTTGGCTAGTGCAATCAAAAAAGCTTTTCCATGTCCTTGGCCTCGAAATTTAGGATCAACATAAAGGTCTTCTAAGTAAATTCCATGCTTTCCTAACCAGGTTGAGTAGTTCAAATGCCAGATAGCAATTCCAGTTACAACATTGTCTAATTCACTAACCAGGCAATAAACCTGTGGTGATTCGATAAAAAATGACCTTCTTAAATCATCCTCGGTTAAGACCGCCTCTTTGGGTGCTTTTTCAAACTCTGCTAGATCCTTAATGTATTTAAGAATAATTGGCGTATCATCCAATTTTGCTTCACGAACAATTACGGGCATTTATTTTATATTTGCAGCTGAAAAACTAGCTTGAATATCTGCCCAAAGGTCATCCACATTCTCAATACCAACTGAAAAGCGAATTAAGTTCTCTGGAATAGTATGGCTCTCAGTCGCCCACCTGCGGCGGCGCTCCCATATTGATTCAACTCCACCCAATGAAGTGGCATTTGTAATGAGTTTTGATGAGTTACACATCTTATCTATTTGAGCAACCTCAGCTTTGACCTCAAATGAAATCATCGCACCAAAACCTCGCATAAAAGATTTTGCTCGCAAATGAAATGGGTCTGAGGGTAATCCTGGATACCTAACCCTTAATACTCTGGGATCCTTCTCTAGTCGCTTTGCTAATTCCATTGCGTTCTCTTGGGAACGTTGCATTCTAAGTGCAAATGTTCTTAAACCTCTTAATGCAATCCAGGCCTCAAACGGTCCTGCAATAGCACCACCATATCTGCGAGCCTGTTCTAATTTTTCTAATATTGATTCACTCTTAGTAACAGTGCATCCCAATAAAATATCGCTATGGCCAGATAGATATTTTGTAACAGAATGCAATGAAACATCTGCGCCAAGTGCTAATGGATTTTGAATCATAGGTGTAGCAAGTGTGTTATCAACTACCACCAGACAACCAGCTTTTTTCCCAGCAGCAATAACTACTGGTAGATCAACAACCTCAATCGCAGGATTGGTTGGAGATTCTAGATAAAGCATTTGTGCTCCTGGTAATGCTTCCAGTACAGAATCTGTATCAGGTAGGTTTACAAATCTAACATCAAGTCGTTTTGCTTCATGCAATTTCTTAAGCATTGTAGTCGTGCCCTGATAACCATTTTCTGCTGCCACAATAACTGCGCCTTCGGGCAATAATGAAAAAACAGCACTGATAGCTCCCATTCCTGAGGAAAATATTAAAGTCTTACCAGATTCAAGAAGTGATATTGAATCTTCTAACGCACTCCAAACCTCATTTCCATATCGACCATAACCAACTGGTCCTCCTTCATGAAAAGTTGAGTTGAGCGCAATTGATGGATTTAACGCACCATCTGGTTTCTTTGCTGGACGACCAGCAGCTACTACTTTGGTTTCGGTGGATAATTTTTCCCAATCATGACCCTGGCTCATATGTTAAGCCTAACCTATTTCACTTAAGGTTAGAAGATGAAAATAGGGGTAAAACCACTAACTGCTTACAAAATGCGGTCAATTACAAATAAAATTATCGAGGCAGACTCAAAATTTATCAAAGTAATCTCAAACTCACCACTTTGCGATATTGGGATGAAACAAAAAAATTCTTCTCATTTTAAGACTCTGGTTCAATCTATAGTTTCTCAACAATTAGCTACAAAAGCTGCAGCAAAAATTAATGAAAGATTTTCATTTCTAGTAAATAATAGTTTTAAGCCAGAGGTGATACTCACTTTCAAACCAGAACAACTTAGATCTGTAGGAATTTCAAATGCAAAAGTTAAGGCAATAACCGAGTTATCTATTGCTGCTATTGAAAAACGTGTCAACTTTGAATCATTTAATCAGATGCCAAATCATCTTATAACCGAAGAATTAACAAAAATATGGGGAATTGGTAGATGGACTACAGAAATGTTCCTAATTTTCCACCTAGGAAGATTAGATGTGTGGCCAGTTGGAGATTTAGGAGTAAGGAGGGGTTGGGAAAAAATTCACGATTTAAGAACTGAAATTGATCCCATTAAGTTGGATAAGAAGGGTATTAATTTTGAGGGCTTTCAAAGTGTTGTAGCTTGGTATTGCTGGCGGGCAGTTGATAACTAAATTTTAGGTTCAAGTACTAAAGCCACCGAATTAATACACCATCTTTGATCTGTTGGTACAGCATAACCTTCTCCAGTAAATACGTGACCTAGGTGAGAACCGCAAGATGCACATCTAACTTCTGTTCTAATTCTTGGAAATAGCGACCTATCCTCGATTAGCTCTACTGCATCATCCTTGGTTGGAGTATAAAAAGATGGCCAACCGCAACCAGAGTGGAATTTATTCTCCGATCTAAACAACTCAGCAAAACAAGCTTTACATTTATATACACCTATAGTTTCGGTATCTGTGTACTCTCCAGTGAATGCTGTCTCAGTGGCAGCTTTTCTTAATACATCAAAAGATAGTTGGTCTGTTCTTGATTTAAGCTCTTCTTCGTTGATTTTTACCGGATAAGGCTTACCGTTGGAATCAATTGGTGTTATTTCATTCATTAACTTGAGAAAGCAGGATCGGGTAAGCAACTCCAGTTGAAGAATGGCAATCGTATCCATTTGGATTTTTAGCTAAATACTTTTGGTGATACTCCTCAGCAAGCCAGTAAGTAACTCCGCTTGCAGGAAGTATTTCAGTAACTATTTGAGACAAATTATTTTTAGTTAACTCTGCCTGATAAATCAACTTACTTTTTAATGCCATTTCCAACTGCTCTGCTGTTGTTGTGAAAATTGCTGAGCGGTACTGGGTCCCAATATCGCCACCTTGCTGATTCAATGAAGTTGGATCATGCATCACCCAAAATTCAGCAAGTAATCTTTCATAACTAATTACCGATGGATCAAAGATAACCTCAACAATTTCAGCATGATTTGTTTTTCCAGTACAAACTTCTTCATATGTAGGATCTGGCTTATTGCCACCCATATAACCTACTGATGTTGATATAACACCATCTAATTGCCAAAATCTTCTCTCTGCACCCCAAAAGCACCCAGTTGCAAAGTATCCAGTTTGACTCATGAAGTAATTCTCTCTTATTTACTATGAGTGTGCAATCTCAATTTTCAACTAATGCATTAGTTAATAACATAACTGATAACCTTACCTAGTTGGCAATTTTTAGCCCTCGTAGCTCAGGGGATAGAGCACCGCCCTCCGGAGGCGGGTGCGCAGGTTCGATTCCTGCCGAGGGCACTAGATTTACTGAATAAATACCTAAAATTAATTAAATATATAAATTAATATCAAAATATCCTTGTTTATTAATTAAATTAAGGAGAGAATACTCCATATAAATTATTGATTTTCAATAATTAAAATTCACCTACCGAAGGAGATGAGTGCCGTATGGATTGGCGACATGAAGCTGCTTGTCGCGAAGAGGATCCAGAGGTTTTCTTTCCAGTAGGAAATACTGGCCCGGCCTTAGCCCAAATTGAAGAGGCTAAGAAGATTTGTCAAAAGTGTTCCGTAAGAGAAGCTTGCTTAGCCTGGGCACTTGAAAGTGGTCAAGATGCTGGTGTTTGGGGTGGGCTCTCCGAAGATGAGCGCAGAGCAATGAAGCGCAGGGCTGCAAGAAATCGCGCTAGATTAGCTGAAAATCAAAATACTTTCTAATTCAGTGCGAAAGTAATTTGACCAAAAGTAAAATCATTTTTCCTAAATAGCTTAATATTTCCATTCAATTCATTCTTAGTAAGTGTATTTGCTATTTGTAATCCTAAATTAGAGGATTTTTCAATATCAAAATTATCTGGTAGTCCAGAACCATTATCTGAAACAGTCACGGAGTATTGATTTCCCTCGATTTTCACTTCAACCTGTAATAGATTGCCCGTTTCTGACAGGCCGTGTTCTAATGCATTATGAATTAGCTCGGTGATGACCAGAGATAGTGCTGTTGCTATCTTCGAATCAAATGAACCGAAATTTCCTAATTTTTTAAACTCAATACTTCTTGGATTCAACTCAACTGCATTCTTAATTATTTGGTCAAATACTTGATCAAACTCTACGGTTTCAGCGGATTGATTAGACAGAGTTTCATGAACCAAGGCAATCGATGCCACCCGTCTAACCGCTTCAGCTAAAGCAGCACTTGCAACGGGGTCTTCAACTCTCCTAGATTGCAACCGGAGTAATGCTGAAACAGTCTGTAGATTATTTTTAACTCTATGGTGTATCTCTTTTATTGTTGCATCTTTTGTAATCAAGGCCTTATCGCGATTTCGCAACTCAGTAATATTATGAATTAGAACTATAGCCCCAATCCGATCCTTTCCTTGAGTTAATGGAATTACTAATAAATCAATTACCCCATTGTTACTTTCATACTCTGCCCGCTTAAGACTTTTCCCACTCAAAAGTGATTTCCAAGTCTCATCAATCGGTTGGCTCTCACCATGATCAAGACTTGAAAATACTTCACCCAGATTTTTCTGCTCAAGCTCACCTTGATAGCCGACTCTACTCAATGCAGATCTAGCGTTAGGACTTGCGAAAAATACGGTTCCATTTACATCTAGTCGAATTAGTCCGTCACCTACTCTAGGTGCAGATTCAGAACTGTAAATACTATTTCTAATCGGAAAGTTACCCTCAGAGACCATTTGAAAAATAATGTGAGCAATTTCTCGATAATTTAATTCAAGTTTTGATGGCATTCTCATCAAATCTGCATTTCTATGTCGAGCGACAATTGCTAATGTTTTATTCTCATATATCACTGGAATTGTTTCTTCTTTTATCATAATCTCGCCCACGCGAACCGGTTTTGTATCCTTTATTACTTGGTTATCAGATAAAGCTTGGTCAATCAGCGGTCTTTGGCCCCAACTAATTTTTGTTCCTATCAAGTCATCACTAAACACAGTGGCGGCAGTGGTAGGTCTAATTTGAGCAATCGCGATATAACCTTGCGGCCAAGATTTTTCATCTTTTCGGATTGGAAGCCAAAGCACTAAGTCTGCAAATGATAAATCTGCGAGCAATCTCCATTCAGCTACCAGTGCAGCCAAATGCTCCGCCTCCTGATCACTAAGTGTTGAATTAGAGGCTATCAATTCACCAAAGGTTGCCATTAGCCAATGGTAGGGCTTTTTTTAGAGTAACTGCGCGCCAATTTTTGCTATTTGTTTTTGGAAGCTATTTGTGCGCCAGATCGAAGATTCAGACCTTTTTAAAGGCCTAGCCAGAGTTACTCGGTTTGTATAGGGGAGGATAAAATTTCTTGATCCAGATATCAAACTCCTAAATCTATTTTGATTTTCTTGACTTATCCGATCGAATTTTTGTTGGTTGAGAATATAAGTAATATCTGGTGGATTTATCAAATTCTTAAAATCAGATACAAATGAATCTAAATAAGAAATTCCACTATTGTCTGACTTTATGATGTAAAGCAATTGATTAGCTGTACCAATCACCTCTTTTAGCCAGCGTGAATTTAACCTCCTATCTACCAGTGTGCTTGTTAGATTTATGGCAGCTCCAGAGTCAATAATTATCCGATTGCCTATAACCGATTTAACTGATTCACCTAAATTTTCGGGTGAGGTAATAACAACTCGAGTATTACTTTTCGGTCTTAAATTATGATGGCTAGCAGCAAGAATTATTCCTGAGACATATTCTGCTAGAAAATTACTCAATGTAGAGACTCCTGGTGAACCATAGGTTCCCATAACCGCATATACATTATTTAATCTTTCTAAGCTGTAAGTTTTATAGTTCACTTCTATATTCGATAGATCAGAGAGTAATTTTATGGGGGAAAAAGGTTCCGGGTTAACTTCAATAAATCTATGTTTTGAGTTTATCCCTATTACTTTTTTAAGGTCACTATGAGCAAAGAATTCAGTTGAATACACGACCACTACCGATTCTAGTTGGTTGGCTAAGAATTTAATTAAAGAGTTAATTGATAAAGCCCTAAATGTGATTTCACATCCTTGTGAAAATAGTAGGGAAGTTATCAATTTTTCTTGATCTGGATTTAGAATTGAAGTTACAATCTTCATTTGCTAAATACTTTTGACTATAACAACCTTGGCATCAGAAATGACCTGTAACAAAGGCAAAACTTGTTCACTTCTGAGCAACACAGTGATACTAACCTGACCTAGGTTTGATTCCCTAAAAACTTCAGATACAGATACTTGCTCAGCAATTACTTGAGTCTCTGCTAAGAATTTAGAATCTCTAGTTGGTACTGCGTATAAATCTATTACATCACCTCGAGTCAAATTTAAGGGAAGATCAGTTTGGGCTACAGCTATCGGAACGAACCTCTGATTGATTGCATTATCTGCAGCTGAAACCGATGAAATCGGTATTAAGTCACCGGCACTGATTTTTGTGAGAACTGTGGCCCCAATAATCTGAGCTTTTATTGATATGTAATTCTTAGAAGCTTCAGGCAATAGAACTGAAGTTGTTTTTATATCTTGCTCTGTTATGTAGGTACCTGGAGATAGATTTGAATTAGCTGCCCAAACTTGAACCGTTCGATTAGCTTCCTTTGAGATTAACCCAGCTGTCAGCATTGCAACCAGTAACACCGAGATTCCTAAAATTAGTCTTGAATTCTTGATAACTTCAAACTTATCACTCATCACGACGTAATTTTGTGACAATTCTCTGTAGTAAAACTCATCCTTTCGAATGATTTCTCTCTGGCTTATTTTTGTCAGGATCTAGTCATGCAACTTCAAAGAATAGGTTCGACCTTGGGTTCATCTAGAAAGCTTTACCTAGTCCCAAGCATTGATAAAGATTTTGGTGAAGAGTGGTCGCACCCGAAATTTTCTACCGTTCCCTCTCATCTTTCCGAACTTCCAAATATCCATACCTGGAGTAAAAGTTTTATCATAGCTGTAATTGAAATTTGGGCAGGTAAAAGATCTATAGTTCAAATTTCTGGTTCGAGTCATCGATTGGTCACGCGTAGAGTAAATTACTATGCAAATAAGATACAAAATTTATGCAAGATAAGAAGAATTTACTTAAGTCAGCCTATTGAAGGCGTATCAGAGATAACAGTTACATTACTAATTGGCGAAAGAGTAAGATCCTTGATTTTAAGGTTTGAAGGTGTTGATAAAAGATGGATTTGTACTGAACTTCAACTTATCTAGGATGCTCCATGACATCTCTTATATTTCTTACCTGATCCACATGGGCATGGTGCATTTTTAGAAGTTCCCCCACTTGAAGTTGTTTCGATTTCAGCGGCTGAATATTGAAGTTGGGTAACTGGCGCAGGAGTTGGAGTTAATCCCTTTGCGCCTACTTGATCGCCGTCTATTTGAACTTCAGCACTAAAGAGGTATGCAGTT
>Ga0255177_1000285_pt1 | contig 18427 bp, 10 predicted proteins | sample Atl_Atlam_RepB_8_2_FD_183641 | JGI IMG/M metagenome (GOLD analysis project Ga0255177, IMG submission 183641) | Freshwater microbial communities from Altamaha River, Georgia, United States - Atl_Atlam_RepB_8d | ecosystem: Environmental > Aquatic > Freshwater > River | place: USA: Georgia...
ATAATAAGTAAAAAAATAAAAGATACTAAAGATACTAAAAATCAAATACCAGTTTTCCCGTGGTATGCCAATGAATATAATTTTAATTTAAATCGTATAAAAGATATAGTTGCTCGTAGAAATACAGAATTAGAAATATATAATTCTAACCCTAGACAAGAATTTCCTAAATATAAAAATAAATTTATTACTTTTAATAACACAGGGGCTTATTATATAATTAAAACACCTTGGGAAAGTAATTTAGAATTAAATTATCTTACAGATTATTTTAGTGAAAAATGCAGGTTATCTTGTTGTTTTGGTAATTCACCTTCTGCACTAGATTATTGGAAAAAGAATTATAAAACTATTCAATATCAACTTATTAGGAAGAATAAACCTATTAATAATTATAATGTTAAAGAAGAATTATATACAATAAGCCGCCCTCGCACATTATTTTGTAATAATTTTAGAATAACATTATGTCTAGAAGTATTAGAATTATTTAAACCTTCTAAATGGTTAGATATTTCCGCAGGATGGGGTGATCGCCTTATTTCTGCCTTATTATCATCACATATAAAATATTATTGTGGGGTTGACCCTAATCCTTGCCTTCATCCTACATATCAATCTATTATTAAACACTTAGATCCAGAACAACATAAAATATGCAAACTCATTCAAGATGGATTTGAAACCGCTATTTTACCTGATATTAAATTTGATTTAGTTTTCTCTAGCCCACCCTATTTTAATCTAGAAATCTATAGCCAGGAAACTAAAGATTCAGTCTCTAAATATGCCAATGTTAATGCATGGTTTTCAGGCTTTTTAATGCCATCAATAAAAAAATCTATAAAATATCTCAAAACTGGAGGCTATCTTGTCTTATATATTGCCGAAGCACATAATGAAATTAAATATATACCAAAAATGATACTAGAAACTGATAAATTAGCTAAAAATGCTGGGAGATTCTATTATACTAACGGACAACGCATACGAGAATTTTATTGTTGGCAGAAAAAATAATAAAACTAGTAATTATTGTAATTATTATAATTATTGTAATTATTATGATTTTTAATTTTCGTTATAAAAATACTGGTTTCCAGGTATCTACTTTTAACCAAGCGGAGTGTTCTTCATCTTGCATAATGCCTTGTCCTTCTAGTAAATGACATTTACCTAATCCAATTTTTCCATATAATACAATATCTATATATTTTGCATTATCATATCCTATTGTGCAAAATGTTATAGTCCGCTCACGATTTTCATTGCGTCCTGTGTTTTCATTAAAAATCCGTTTCCAGGTTTTACAACATCTATAATTACTTATTAAGCCACGAAAACGCCATATATACACTTCATATTCTTCTTTCTCATATGTTTGGTTTTTGTATTTTTTTTTAGGTTCATTATCACGAGTTAAATGACAACCTGCTAGAAAATCATTATGACACCAATAACCATATCTAAAATATTCTAGCTTATTTATTTCATTTTGTTCTAATCCTAAATATTTTTCCTCTTCTTCTTCCTCTATCATTTTGCTATTAGAACTACTAGTTTTACATATATCTCTTTTACTTATTGAAATTAATGTTTGACTTGCATCATCATATACCCACGGTGCTGTTCCACGAGTTAATTTTATTCCTATAGCTACTGCTTCACGATAATATACCCATCTTCTATAACTACTATTACAATTATTCAACGCCGATACCCAAAATTCTACTGGATAATGCACTTTATTATAAGCTAATGCATAAACCAATTTAGCATAGGAAATTGCGTGGCTTTTACAAAAAGAATACGCTTGTAAATTACAAAATTGGTCGTATATAAGATGCAGTTTTTCTTCTGTAAAATCAGGATGTTTATTCCTTAATTTATTTAGGAATTCTTGCATTTTCCATTGTTTACCTTTTGCAAAGGCTTTTCTATATACATCCGCATCTGCTTCACTACATCCTAATAATCTTTGTATAAATTGTATCGCATCATCATCATATATAATATAATCACCCAAACGCACACCACACTCTAACGGTTTTTTATTTTTTTCTATTTGTTTATCATTTTCTATTTGTTTATCATTTTCTATTCTAGTTGATGTATTTGATAATGTATTTATTGATATAGAAGTTTTTTTATAATCTGTTTGTATTGCTTGATAATCACGATAATCTTTAAAATAAGCGGATTTATGCTCTCGTGCTATTGGTCTAATTATTGCTAGTGCTAGTGCTATTCCTTGAATATCTTGTGGTTGTAAACATATTAAGGCTTTACGCATTGCTCGGGATTCTGCATAAACTATACCAATATTTTCACCTTTACTTAGATATTCATATACACAGGAATCACTAGGATAATTTTCAAGTGGAATGGTATTTATATCCCATAATTCAGTTAATCCACGATTACTAAGAATATCTATTTTGATAAACATAAAATCATCTACTTGGTCTTTATTTAAATTCACTTGTTGCCAAGATACCTCAGGTATTCTATTATTCCCCTCCCTATGTTCTTCTAGTATATACTCCTTAGGAATCGGTTTATCAAAAATTATAATACCTCCACAATGTAATGAATAATGCTTAAATTCACCATCTAATTCTTCTGCTCTTTTAAGCACTTTTGCACCTATCATTATATTGGGCACATAATCCATAAATGCAAAGTCTTTTGGAAGCCGTTCTCGCACTCCATTTTCTTTTAATGCTTGTTTTAATGCTGTTTTCTTACTATACTTAACATGATTACTTATTCTAGCAACACGGTTTCCATAAATTTTAAAAATTTCACTATATATTTCATCACGCCTATTACTTGGAAAATCCATATCTATATCTGGTAAATCATCTCTTTGTGTATGCATAAATCTAGCTAGTGAAATAGATTCTTTTATCGGATCAATATCAGTTATCATCAACAAATAACATATTAATGATGAACCCGCACTACCACGAATTATATGAGGTATATTCAGTTTTTTAGCTATTTCCAATATATCTAGAACTTGTAAAAATACTTTTGTAAATTTTTTCTTTTGTATTAAACGGAATTCTGTCGCTAGGCGTTTATAATATATCTCCTCCGGCGGAATCGCCCTCTGAAAAAGAGATATTAACAACTTCGCATCATTTGATTCTAATATACAATAATGTTCCCTTATTTTCTTTATTAATACATTATTATTACCCTTTTTCGCCTTTTTAATTAAATTATTTAACAAAGTATCCAAATAATTACATTTTTCTCTAATATTAAACCCATCCGGAATACTAGGTAATGGCGCACAATACTGATTCAAATCCACCGGCGGTTTATAATCTTTAGGTAATGGAGGCGGTCTATTATTTACATTATATGTAGATTTGGAAATAGGTTTTGATTTTATTTTGGAATTGGATTTTGATTTTGATTTAAGTTTTGGAGTTGAATCTAATATTACACTATATTCTAGATTTCCTGAAGTTGTAAATATTAATTGGCTTTGAACCAACTTTGATAACTTTTTTTGTGATTGCATTTCTATTTTTATTTTGTTAATTCTATATATTCATTACCATCTTCAATTTTTTATTGTTTTTGTCTTTTTTTAAATTTTTAGGAATAATTGAAAAAAAAGATAAAATTGAGAATTTTTTTACATTTAATAAAAATCACTGTTTCACTACATCACTGTAGTTTTTTGGAAATGAGTTCTTGCTCTACCTGGTTTCAAACCCAAATGTCTGGTGCATCTTGTACCCGCTGCAACGAACATCTTGATGATTGTAAGTGCCCACGCCCAAAGCGTAAACCAATGCCAAATCCTAAATATGCGGATTCTGTTGAATATGCGGATCCTGGAAATTCTAAAAAATCTGGAAAAAACAAGAGAACCACGCCTTACCCACCAGTTCGTGGCACACCAAAACCTGTAAATCTTCTTCCTCTTGTTGTACCTCCTGTTGAAGTGAACACAGGATTTGACTTTGAAGCAATCTGGGAAGAAATCGCGAAGGAGGTTTCCAATGAAATTCTCTTGAATGAGGTTTCACAACAAATTCACTTGTTTGAGGACCCCTACGAAACATTTTTGCGGGAATTATGGAAAGAGTTCAACTCTACTGAACCTCCAAAATCTCCAACAGAGTTATCCAGGGATGATGTTTTACCAGGGGTTTTTTGATTGCAACATTTGTCCTCCATTGGATTTGGTGTTGTTGATTGGTAATGTTGTTATCTCACAAAGTGCAAAGTGCAAAGTGCAAAATTTTTTTTTATTTTTTTTTTATTTTTTTATTTTTTTTATTTTTTCATTATTAGCATGTTTATATTTTTTTAAGACAATTCATAATAGCTAGAACATCGCCACTAGCGGAATGTTGGTCTTCGTGTTCTGTTCCATATAAAAAATTATGTAATTCTTTTAATTTAGGCATTTTAAATTTATTTATTCTATTCGTATCTCTTCCTCCGCGGGATTTTAATTCTATCTTACAAACATTTTTTCCAATTTCACCCGTGCATATTAAATCTCCCAATTCTTTCATTGTCTCTATTTTTTCTATACATTGCATTGCAATATTTGAAGAAGTGTTCATACTTCCTATTCTTTCGCCAACTATAGGGTGTAAAGGTGTATGAATAGATAACCGATGTAATTCATTTTGTAATATATGAATATCAAACATTATATTGTGTGCTATTATATAATCACACTCTAGAATTGCATCTGCTAAACCACAATTTTCAATTATATCTGCCATTGGTATTCCTTTTACTAACGCATCATCATACGAAATACCGTGTATAGCCGTTGTAGGTATTTCACAAAAACCCTCCGGATATCTTATATATTCCTTAATTTTTTCACTTGTTAATGTATCTAGACAATAACTACGAACAAACGCCCACGCAATTGAAACAATTCTTGCATTTTCATATTTTTCATTCATCTTATAAGACCAATATTCATTTGCTGAACCCCATCTTACACCCGGAACTCTCTCTGGCAATCCTGTCGTTTCTGTATCAAATATTAAAACATTCTTACCCTCCAAAAAAGATAATATATTCTCACTATTTTTTGTTTCCATTCTATTTTTTTACTTTTAATTTATTATTACTAATTATTTTATAATTTTTAATATTACTAATTATTTTATAATTTCTAAAAAATTATAATTTATTATTTTTTATACTTTTATTTATAATTTTATTTATATTTTTATATATTTTTTATACTTTTATTTATATTTTTATTTATATTTTATATATTTTTTTTTGTGTTTTCATTACTGATAAAAACTATAAGAATTAAAATTGGAAAAAAAAGCAATTAAAAAAGCAATTAAAAAAAGCAACTAAAATAATCAAACCATATTAAAAATTCTTTTACAAAAACTAGCTAGATTATCAGGTCGTAAAATACAAGCTGTTGGCACACCAGATGGCATTTGTAATGTGGAATTAATATTCACCTGGAAATCGGCTTTATCTGCAAAAGGTGGACACGCTATCACCGGATTTGCCGTATTTGCAGCTACTACACCACTTAAAGCATTAGACATACCCGCAACTGTAATGTAAATCAACTTACAAATATTCTTAGAAACCATTGTCTCATATTTATTTAAAATGTTCATTACCGCCTGTGTATTTTTATGTGCTGATGCATAATAAACCCACGCTAGAATATCATGTTTTCCCAATTCCATACGAATCTTGTTAACATGTTCAACATCACTTTTTGAACCTGCAATTATTACCGCAATTTTCTCTAACCTTTCCAAACTATTAACAACATTATTTTCCACATTATTTACCATATTATTAATTAAAATATTATAAGGTCCTTCTATATACTCACGCTTACCTTCATATTCACACCGTGCTGATAAACATTTATTTAAAAATTGCGAATAATTACTTATTAATCTATCTCTTACCTCATTAGGCAATTCCACACCACGACATCCATCAACTAACACTTTATGCTCTAAAATATGATTTTCATTATCTGTTGCCCATTTTCTTAAAATATCCTTATCCATACGCTTACCATCTACAATAAACCTGCTAGAATCTGGTGTAAAAACCTCATCTATTACCTCTAGCGAACCATCTTCTGCAAATGCAAATTCAAATTTAGTATCTATTATCTCTATTCCAATCTTTTTCATAAACGCTTCCCCGCGCAAAAATAAATCCAACGATTTTTGCTTTATTTCATCTACCTCCTTTTTATTCAAAATACCCTTTTCTATTATTTCCTGAAATGAAATAGGTACATCATGAGTTCCCTTTGTTGTAGGTGTTATCAACGGCACTCCAAATTTATCACCTTCATTCATTTTATCACTTAATACATTTCCATTTATTATTCTTAATCCATTCTGCGAATAAGCTTTCCACAATGAACCCGTTAATGTTCTCCTTATAATTATTTCCAAAGGTATTGCATTCATTTTCCTTATCACCATCATTCCACCACCACTACTTATTACCATTTGACGAATTCCCAATAACTTATGCCAAAATGTATTTATTTGATTTAATAATACACCCTTTCCTGGTAAATAAGAAATTACTATATCATTTGCACTTATTCTATCACTTGTCTGCACAAATAAATAATTTGGATAATTAGGGGATTCATAAATATCACGCACTTTTCCACGATGTTTCAATATTAATCCACCTGCTTTTTCATACCCACTAGCCATACTACTAGGCGTTATATCTATATCCATATTATTTTTACTATTAAATATATTATATAACTTTAATAATGCCTCCCATACACATTGTTTTTCTAACCCTTCACTATTTTTTCCACCATACATTGCTTCCTTATAATCATTAAAATTATGACACGAATTTAAATTTAATTTTAATTGATGAATTAAAGAACCACGATCTAAAGATTCAGATACCATATGCACCATACAACCCGTTTCCCTAATCATTCCATCCTGATACATATTCCATATCTTTGGATAAATATCCCTTCCTATTAATTGATATTGCAATGTGGGATGCAAATTTACTATTTCTATACCCACATTATTACATTGCTCTATAAATACCTCTGGTATAATATGCATCCATCCCAATAACATAATTAAATTTATATCTTTTTTATTCATTCTTACAATTTTTTCCCAAATACTATTATGAAAATATTTATTCGTCGTATATTCATTCCTATTTACCCTAATATACTCCAAATTATTAAATACATTATTATCACCATAATTAATTTTGCACCTATTAAAACATAAATCCAATTCTTCATTAGGCTCATATACCCACCCTACTAATTCAATCCCAACACCTTGTTTACCATATGCTATTAATTTATTTATAACATATTCAGCAGTGCTACCACTACCACTTGTAAAAAATAATATTCTCATTTTAATATTTTGTTTTAATATAATATTTTGTTTTAATATTTATAATAATTTTAATGTAATATTTATGAATTCTTTTATATTACAAAAAATAAGAAAAAATAAGAAAAATAAGAAAAATAAGATTAAAAAGAAATTATTATTATTATTATTATTTTTTATTTTTTATTACCAAATTTCAATTATTTCAATTATTTCAATTGTTGCCGAATGGCGAATGGTTTATGCATTCCGGCATCTAGAAATAAACTATATATATATATATATATCTAAATAAAATTTGCAGAATCATATTTGCTGAATCAGATTTGCTTATTTATAATATTACCTATTTTTTTAATTTTTCCATAGCCTTTTTGTGCTATTTCTTCTAGAATATGTATTGGTAATTCTTTATCTATAATAATACAAAATCCCCATCCTGCATTAAATACACGGATAAATTCATTCCAGTCCATTCCTGTATTTTCTATCAACCATTGCCATTCATTATTTAATTCCCAGGTTTCTAGTTCTAAATCTAATCCATCTGGTAATATACGCTCTATATTATCTTGAAATCCGCCTCCTGTTATATGTGCTTTGCCTTTAATTTTAATATTGTGTGTATTTATTATCTCTTCTAGATAATTTATAATTGGAATATAACATTTATGTGGTTGTGAAAAAAATTCTTTAATATAATCTGGCATATTACCTCTAGATTCTATTTCCCTAAGTTTTGTAAAACCATTTGTATGTGCACCATTACTTTCTAAACCGTATATTATATGTCCTGTCTCTATATATTTTCCATTTTCACAATTCTTACCCTCTTCTAGAATACCTAATAAAATACCTAAAACTTCTACTTCTCCTATTTGAAATATTCCTTTCATTTCTGCTGTTTCACCACCTATTAATGCTATTCCATATTCCCTACATATACTTATTGCACCATCTATGAATTGTGCAAATTCTTGTTTATCTAGTTTATCGCATCCATAATAATCTAATAAAGCTATCGGACGCCCATTATTACAAAACATATCATTTAAATTATGAATTACTATGTCTTTACCCAATATTTCAAATCGTTTAGGATGATTTTCTAGAAATTTTGTTTTTGTTCCTGCACCATCTATTGAACATATAATTCTATTAGAACCAAATTGCACTGAATTTGCAAAATCTCCTATCTTTCCTAATATTGATAATGATGGATTGAAACTAGATACTTCTTCATTATGCAAGTCTATTAATTTTTTTACATCCGTTATAATATGATTATAATTATCTAGATGTCCCAAATAATTCATTTGATTTAAATCCGGGTTTACTAATATTTTATTATTAATTGAATCATAATTATTAATTTCTATCATTTTTAAACCTATATCAGTCCTATAATGTAAATTACCATGTATCAAACTCACTAATCTATCATTTTCAGTTATTAATAAATATACATTTTTATCTCTAGATAAAACACCACAAGTGCGGGATTTTCCTATACTATACAATCCACCGCAATTTCTAGCTTCTATTCTAGCCTCTATTCCACCGCTATCATCTGTATGTTCAGTTTTATAAATTAAATTACTATCTGCTAGATAAAAACGGTCTGGAGGTATTGTATTATCAACTAAATAATAGGTTTGATTAGTTTGATTACTTTGATTAGTTTGATTAGTTTGATTACTTTGATTATTATAAATATTTCTAGAATATGTTTTTGGAACCATATAACGAAAATAGGTATTATCTTGCAAATTTATAAGTAAAGGATTTTTTAATGGTTCATCTAGATGTAAAATTAAATTAGAATCTAATAATTCTAAAATATTAACTCCCTCTGAATCACCTAAACGAATATTATATTCTATTAACTTTATTTCATTATTACTAGTTTTTATAAAACTACCATATAAAAAACCACGATAATGTGTTTCTATTATCACCGTTTCATTTATAGATTTACAATGTTCTAATTCACTAGCATTTAAAAATGGCATATTACCACCTGCAAATGTAATTGTTCCCATTCCACCTGTATTCAACCCTTTATCCCCATTCTCTAATCGTTTAAAATCTTTTACTAATGGAAAATGTGTTATTACACCCTTCCAAGATAATGTTATACAACTAAATTCTTCACCCACTAACTTATCCTCTAGTAAAACACATTCATTTGTTTCTAATAATTTTTTCACAATTCCTATCGCCTCTCTATTTGTTTTATAATGGTCATCATACACAAAAACACCTTTTCCACCCATTAATCCATCCGCTTTTATTACCTTATTAAAAAAATTTATATTATTTAAATTCGTTGTTTTATTTATAACTTTATATTCTGGATTAAGATATTCCATACCTATTCTTTCCAAAAATTCCCTACAATATAATTTACTCGTTTCTAATAATAACTGCATCTTTGTTGGAAAAACTGCATTTTTTAATTTATAATAATTTTCTCTATCTTCCATACTTTTACTGAGTTGAATAAAATTATAATAAGATTGAATACCTGATTCATTTAATATAAAAAAATAATTTCTAGAATCAGCTTTATGGATATCAATATCTTCTAATTCTGTAAAATCTATTATCTCTTTTATTATAATATCTGGATTAAATTTTAAAATATGCTTACAAACGGCATTTGCCCTAGCACTACGCTCCTTAAAAATATAAATTATTCTTCTAGAACTTAATATATTTTCATTCATTATATTATTCATATTTTAATTCATATACTAATCATATACTAAAAAATGAATAATATTATTTTGTTTTTTCTCTCTCTTCCTCTAGAGATTTGTTTATTACCTAACTAAATTATTTATCATAAAATAACAAAACGAAAAAAACGGATTAGCCTTTTTGTATTATTAAATTAAAAACTAAATTAAAAACTAAATTAAAAAATAAATAAAAAACTAAATTAAAAACTAAATAAGGATTACCAGTCTAATGTTTTTGTGTTATATTTGTGTGATATACCAAAACAATATTGGCAACTAAACATATTATAAGAGGCAAATATATTTTTTAGTTTTTGAATATCTAAAAATTCTACACTAGCAATATTTAACCAGGATGCTAAATCAGGTTCTTTTGTAGCGATTAATTCATCATCATATAAATCTATACCGAATGAACATCCTTTTATTATTTTAGGACTACCTATTCTAACATGTATCTTCAATTTTGGATTTCTTTTATATAATTCCGCAATTATATATTTCATTGAATTACCACGAACAATAGTATCATCTATTAATACTATTTCTGTTTCACCTAAATCCATTATAGCTTTATCATTAAATGCAAATTTACGCTTTAATTTACCTTCTCTAGCTTCTGTAGTGCTTTCTATAAAACTACGAATGTTTTGCACTTTTGAAATTAAATCATCACATACACTAATACCTAGAATATCACTATAACCTTGTGCTATACTATAGGCACTTTCTGGCATAAATAAAATTTTTCTATTTTTTAATAACATTCTAGCTTCATAATAATTTTCTAATGGGTTTTGTGGGTTTAATAATTTAGATATAGTATTTATATCCTGTTTTGCTAATTCTACACCTAAAGACCTACGAAAATTATTTACCGTTGTATTTCCATTAAATAATAAAGTTTCTTTCTTCATAAAATATATTGCCTCTAGAGAACATAAAAATCCATTTATTGATTCATTATCTATATTTACCTTATTTTGTTTTGTTTTATCACTTATTTTACCTAATAAATATGGTTCTTTATTCATTTCAGAACACCATATCTCACCTGGTGCTACATCTCCAATATAAAATGCCTTATCTTGTAATTGCACTGATTCACTTATAAAACAATAATTAAAACCTAATTCATTATCCACTAATTCTTGATTATTATTTTGATTATTATTTTGATTATTATTTTGATTATTATTTTGATTATTATTTTGATTATTATTTGAAATTAATTTTCCTATTGAAAGTGGTTTATAACCATATCTATCACGAAAACCTATTAAATAATATTTATATTGTGATTGTGTAAAATCATCAAAAGATGAATCACTCGCTTCACTCTCACTTGTGCTCATTCTAGTTTTATTTTCATTTTTATTTATATTCATACTAGAGGGACTAGATGGACTAGATAGACTAGATATACTAGATATAGGTTCGCAAAATGACATCACACAAGAATAAGCACCCACAATATTCATTAAAATATATTTTAAATATTCTAGTATATCTTCTAGACTACAAGTTTTTCCACTTTGTTTTATTTTTTTCATAAATTTCATATTCCAAATTAATTTAAATAAATAAGTATCACTCATACCATTTTTATAATATTGTCCCAATCCCAATCTTTGCATATTAGACTTTAAATTTGGTAAATTACCATTATGGGCTATATATATACCATATTCCTTACTTATTTCTACTGGTTGAATATTACATTCTATTAATGACGCATCTAGATTTTCTATATTTGTATTTGTAGAATAACGCATATGACCCAAAAATAATATACTTTTATTTTTTCCATAGTTATTTTCATAGTTATTTTCATAGTTATTTTTATTGTTATTATTTGCATCATAATCAAATATATTTAAATCAGGTAATAATCCTTTTTCCTTTTTTATTTTTATTAGAAATTCATTTTCATTGCTAGAGTGATGAATCACAACATAACCATAACTATCTTGACCCCTATGTTGTATTTCATTTAACGAATACCATATATCCTCTTTTGATACTGGCTCTATTATAAATGCACCTATCAATCCACACTCAGTCTTCATATTTAACACTGAAAACCCTTCAATTATACATAGTTTATAACTTGATTTATTTTATTCTAAAATAACGCTTTATTCCTTTTACCTATTTTTTATAATTATTTTTCATAATTATTTTTCATAATTATTTAACAAAACTAAACTAAACTAAACTAAACTAAACAAAACTAAATTAAACATAAATTTGCAAATGCGATTTCTTATAATTCTAATTATCCATATATATTACAAATATTAGGTTTCTTACTAATATTAAAAAAAAATAAAAAAAAAAATGACTACTTCTCTAGAATATGTTTTATTAATTTTAAATAATGAATTAATTATACAATCTAGAATATCTTTAGATGACGATTTAATTAAAAACATAAATTCTATTATTTACCCCTCTAATACCTATCCGCACAACAAAGACCTAGGAATTTATAAAAATCCTACTTCTTTAAAGGATACTACCGATATCTCTTTAACACGCATAGAGGAAAATGGTTTTTATGCACCTTATACAAATTATTATACTATTTTTTCAACCACTATAATATCTTTACTAGAAAGACTAAAAATTATTAATATTGGTGATATTATTCGTATAGAATATATTTATAATACACCTCAAGATGCGTTGGTATATAAATATTACAATTCTTTAACAGATTATAAAAATTATATTACTGAAAGCAATTATAAATTAATGAATGAAAATATTTATTTTCAATCTATAAAAACTCAATCACATCTGCTAGAAGCTATATATCCTATATCACCTATTTTATCTCTAGAGGAATCTTTTCATACATATAGTTATTTTGATTTAATGTCCTGGATACAATGTAATAGTGAACATTCTAGACACTGGATTTTTCGCACTCCACTACTCATTAATTCTAGCTATTCTAGCCTCTTTAAATTTATTAAAAACACCATAACACAATTTAATAATAAAAATTCCATTATTGCATTTTGTGATAATTCTAGTGCTATTCAAGGTATGATTTCACCTTTATTAACTTTTTCTAATCCGCAATTCATTTCACATTTGAATAGTGAATTAAATACTTATGAAATTAAATCTGTATTAACACATCCAACTCTTACTGCAGAAACACATAATTATCCAACCTATTATCATCCATTTCAAGGTGCTGCTACTGGTGTTGGTGGGCGTATAAGAGATTCTCTTGCGACCGGGTGTGGTTCAATTTCATCTGCTTCTTTAATGGGATATTCTATAAACAATTCAAAATTATTAGTGGATGCTTCTAATGGTGCTAGTGATTATGCTAATAAAATAGGTGAACCTTGTATTGGTGGTTTTTTAAGATTTCATCCTATGTTTGAAAAACCCATTATGTTTTCAGCCGGATTAGGATTTATTAAAGATTCACATCGTTATTCACCCGATTGCCACACACCTTCCCCTGGTGATCTTTTAATTAAAATTGGCCCACCCGCTTTTAAAATAGGTTTTGGTGGCTCTATTATGTCGTCCGTAGATAATACTTCTACAGAAAACGATATGACTGCTATACAACGAGGAGACCCTTATAATGGAAATAAAGTTGCCCGCTTTCTAGAAATACTTGCATTACTAGAAAAACCTATAATCAAAAAGATACACGACCAAGGTGCCGGTGGATTAGCCAATGTAATTACTGAATTATTAGATGGTTGGGATGCTAGTATTGATTTATCAGTATTACCTTCCGCGGAAGGAATGAATTCGCTTGAATGTTGGATTAGTGAATATCAGGAACAAATGGTTTTTATTTGCTCCCCTAATTCAATCCCTCTGTTAGAAATAATTGCCTCTAGAGAAGGTGTTTTATTACATACAATTGGAACTATTCTAGAAAGTAAAACTAGCACTATTCATTTTAATTTAGTTTCCAATAAATCATATATATTCCAATATAACAAAATTAACGATGTTATTAATGAAAAACATTCACAAGCATTTTATTCTTCACAATTACAAAATATAATCCTAGAACAAAAAGAATATAACTCTATACATTTTCAAACAATATCTAACTTTTTTAAAAATTATCACACACATAACAACAATCACAATAATCACAACAATCACAACAATCACAATAATCACAATAATCACAACAATAATAACTATTGTGGTAATGAATGTAATGAGTCGCAAATGGAATGGTCTTTTAAATGTCATTTAACGAATAAGATTGATAGATGTGTAGGTGGTTCTGTCGTTCAACAATCTTGTATAGGTCCCTATAGTCTTCCGTTGTCTAATTATGCTATTACTAGAACATCACCTATTTCTATTGGTGGTATACTTACTGCTATAGGAGAAAATATTTATATTGGTCAGTCAATTAGCATATGGATTGATAAAACTATTTGCGAATTATGTTGTAATTTGATTGGTGTTCCTAATCTTTCATTTTCATTAATAAAATGTTCTGGAAATTGGATGTTAAATGCAAAATCTATTGTATGTTTAAATATATTATATTATGGTGTTAAACATCTAGTAAATCGTTTCCAACAATTGCAACTAGGTATTGATGGTGGTAAGGATTCATTAACTATGTCTATGAAAACACCAACACAAGGCACTATAACATCACCCCCTAGTCTCGTTTTAACATCCTATTCTCTTATCCAAGAAATAGATATTTTAAATAGAATTAGCCCACTTATTAATCATAATTATAAACATAGTAAATTATATTATATTGATTTTTTACAACTTCTACAAACTGATTTTACAACATTTATACTAGAATTTAATAACATACAATCCTTAATTTCTTCTGGTAATATATTAGCTATTCATGATGGCTCTAATATTATGAATATACTAGAAGAAATGGCAGTAGCTAGTGGTGTTGGACTTATTATTACAAAATCTAATCTACCATTAGACGATTGTATTTTTAAACATCATTACTGTGTTTTACAATTAAAAGATAAAGCATTTGAAGATTTTGAAATTTCTAGGAACTGGCATTTTATTGCAAAGCTAGAACCAACTAATAATGAATATACCATTTCATATCAAGAAACAAATGAATTTAAATCTCTAGAATCCATTTTTAATCAACGAATGAAATATTCCCTAGAATTAGATACTTGCGTGTTTCCCTATAAAATACATTATAAACCTTATTTATATTTATGGTCTAATATTACTCAATCTACCATTTCTAAATTGTTAAATATTGGAACTAGGGAAACTGAAATATCTAGTCAAACTGAAATATTATTACAAAAACATTTTAAAATAGCAATTATTAGGGATGAAGGTAGCAATTCACATCGTGAAATGGCATCCGCTTTTTTACAATTCAACAATGTTATGTGTTATGATTTTACAATGAATCAATTAATAAATTCTAAACTAGCACAAGAAGAATTATTAGAATGCCGGGGCGTTGTATTTGTAGGCGGATTTTCATACGGTGATGTATTAGCTTCTGGCAGGGCAACTGCTATGATTATGAAAAAAAGATTAAGTTTCTTATGGGAACCTATTTTTCAAGATTCAAGCAAATTTATTCTAGGAGTATGTAATGGTTGTCAAATTTTAATTGAATATGGATTGCTAGGTGATAAAGTTTCTATGGCTAAAAATATATCTAATAAATTTGAATGCCGGTGGCTACCTGTTAATTATAAAACACCATTTACAAAAACCAAGACAACATTAGGAATATGGGTCGCACACGGAGAAGGACGATTTATGTTAACACCTGGATGGCAAGACACGCTAGAACCTATTGGATTTTATACTAATTCTAATTATCCTAATAATCCTAATGGCTCTGATAATAATATTATCGGTTTAAAATCTAAATATGCAAATCACTATGTAATTATGCCTCATCCTGAAAGAAGTTTATTCAAATGGCAATGTGAATGGATTCCTGATAATGAATCTAAAAAAATTGAAGGCATATATACACCGTGGATTGAATTCTTTTATTCTTTAATTAAAATTATTAAGTAATTAATCAAAATAACCAAAATAACTAAAATAATTAAAATAAAAATTGATTTATTAAAATGTTAATGCAATAGTATATAAAACATAAATTACAATATAAATTAATTTGAAAAAGTTGTAAATTGAAATGGATTTGAAATCGCAATTCTTAGGTATAGGTATATTTACATTGGGTTTAACAATAACAATGGGTATGCCTTTTATAAATTTTGGTAATAAATGTAATGATTCAAATGAATATTTAACTACAACTAGAATACTAAATGCGAGTATTTTATATAGTATAACTACATTTAATAATTTTACAAAGACTAGTAAAGTAAATAATTTCTTATATGTTAACCCGTCTTTTGATGATTATATTAATTTGATAACAGTAGAAAAAAATATATCTATGATTGGAAAAATATTTTTTGAATATGAAATAGTTGGACCTTGCTATTTTAATTGTATTATAAATTTATATGCAGATAAATATACTAGTAAACAAATTGCAAAAAATATTGAAATATATTATCAACCTGGGAATGAATATCATATGATGTGTAATAGTTTTGGATGTCGTATACATTCCTATTATTGTGAAACTATACTAAAACACGATGAATTATAAACACAATGAATTATAAACATAGATAGAAAAATATAGAAAAAAAAAGAAATATATGTTTATAAGTTTTAATTTCTAGTTTCTAGTTTTTTTTTATTTTTTTTATTGTTTTTTATTGTTTTTTTTTGATTTTTGTTTTTGTTATAATGATTAAATTGTTGTTGTTGTTAATGTTTTGATTAAGTGTGTTATAATGAACTCGGCGTTATTAAAATCGGTATAATTATTTATTTTGCAATGGTTATATAATTCGGTTAGTTTTTGGTATTCTTTATCATATAAATTTATATCTAGTAATAATGTTTTAATACTACTAGGTAAATTAATTAGTTCAAATTGATAAGGTGCTTCAGGATAAATAAAGCAATTATATTGTAAACCTGCAAAATATTCTAAACCGTGAGGTAGATTATCTAGAGATTTATTAAAAGATGGACACATTAATATTAAATGTTTTAAAGAATGAGGTAAATTATCTATTTTTTGATTAAAATCACCTGATTTTATAATAAGAGTTTCTAGATGTTGTGGTAAATTATCTAAGGACTGATTAAATTTAAGAGCATATAACTGTATCACTTTTAAATTACTGTTATTTATTTTTTTATCAAAAGCTATATTATAATAGGGTATATTATTTATAAATAACGCTTCTAGAGATAATGGTATATAACTACTAATATCAGGAATAACTCCACTTTGTGATACTGTATAAGAATCAATATTTAATAATTTTAGATTTGTAAATTGTGAAAGATTTTTCCAAGACATAAATGGACTATCCCAAGTTATTATTTTTATATCTAGCTTAGTAATTTGTAAATGTAAATTATTTTCTATTAAAGTTTGTAATGCTTCAATTACATATGAAAAATCACAACATATTTGTATTTTAGTCGCTTTATAAAATGCATTCATAATATGTAATGAAGTCGTATAAGTATCTATCTTACGAATATCAAACTTAAAATAACCTAATTTATTTAACATAAGTTCGCTTTCTATTTCTGAATCTTTATAAATTAATTCATAAAGTTCTTCAACATATTGATTTGTCATTTTTATCTTATCCTGTTTTATCTTATCCTGTTTTATCTTATCCTGTTTTATTCTAATTTATATTATAAAATCAACCAATATTTTATAATTATTCATTTAAATTATAAAAAATAAAAATCAATTTTTTTATTTTTTATCATTTTTTTTTCTTAAAAAAAAAAATTTTTTCTCCCCCCTCCCTCTCTTGATTTTTTTCTGATTTTTTCTTAAAATAAAAAGGGGCGGATTTTGAGTTTTAAATATTTATTATAATCGTATGTATAAAATATAAGAAATCAATGAGTTTTAAATAAATTAAAAAAATATAGATTGAGTGTAATCTGAAAAAAAGCAAAAACTACAATTTTAAGCCAGCCACCCACTCTGCCGCCCAAAATGAGCTACAAAAGTAAGCCGGGATTTTTTGTTTTTTTTAAATTTTTAATAAAAAACTACAATTTGAAGCCAGCCCACCCACACCACCGCCCAAAATGAGCTACAAAAGTAAGCCGGCACTGCTTTTTAAAAGTTTTTACATACAAAATTATAAAACTATATGTTTTTCCAAAAAAAAAAACTACAATTTGAAGCCAGCCACC
>Ga0255177_1000289_pt1 | contig 18066 bp, 17 predicted proteins | sample Atl_Atlam_RepB_8_2_FD_183641 | JGI IMG/M metagenome (GOLD analysis project Ga0255177, IMG submission 183641) | Freshwater microbial communities from Altamaha River, Georgia, United States - Atl_Atlam_RepB_8d | ecosystem: Environmental > Aquatic > Freshwater > River | place: USA: Georgia...
TAGCTGGATTAACTAGTGGTACTTACGGTAATAGTACTGCTATACCTACTATAACTATAGATGTCAAAGGACGTGTAACAGCTATAAGTACAACTGCTGTTAGTATTCCTAGCGGTAGTATTAGTGTTACTGGTGGTGACCTAACACTAAGTGGTAGTACAGGTACTGCAATTACCAATGCTACATTAGCCAGTGTTGGCACAGCAGGTACTTATACTAAAATAACTACTGATGCTAAGGGACGGGTTACTAGTGGTACTACGCTAGCTAGCAGTGATTTGCCTACCTATACCGGCACTATCACTTCAAGTCAAGTTACTACTGCACTTGGATTTACACCTGAAAATATAGCTAATAAAGCAGTGGCAAATGGTTATGCTAGCCTAGATGGTAGTGGCAAAGTACCAAGTGCTCAATTACCAAGTTATGTAGATGACGTTTTAGAATATGCTAACCTAGCTGCATTTCCTGTAACGGGTAGCAGCGGTATAATCTATGTTACACAAGATACAAATAAAACCTACCGCTGGACTGGTAGTGCTTATGTAGAAATTAGTCCTAGCCCAGGTACTACTGACAGCTTAACTGAGGGTAGTACTAATTTCTACTTTACAAACGCTCGTGCTAGAGCTAGTTTAAATTTTACAGCAGGTAGTGGTGCTTATAATAGTACTACAGGCGCTCTAACAATACCTACTAATACTACGCACTTAACAAATGGTAGTGGTTATATTACTGGCAATCAAACAGTAACGCTTAGCGGAGATGCTAGCGGCAGTGGCGCTACGGCTATTACTGTAACATTAGCTAACAGTGGGGTTACAGCAGGTACTTATACTAAAATAACTACTGATGCTAAGGGACGCGTTACTAGTGGTACTACACTAGCTAGCAGTGATTTGCCTACCTATACCGGCACTATCACTTCAAGTCAAGTTACTACTGCACTTGGATTTACTCCATATAATAGTACAAATCCTAGTGGCTATATTACTTCTAGTGGTACAGCTGCAGTTTCTATAATACACCAGGTAACCGATTCTCGCTCTACTGTTACAACGCCTCAGTCAATTAATATGGGCGTTGTATTTGATTTTAAACAAAACACAACAGAAAATCTTAGTGATGGTGGGACTTATTTTGGTCAAATGACTTTCCGACAGTATGGTAGTACTACTGATTGGAGCGGAGGTTTGTCTCACCAGTTGGGTTTTACAGATAATGGAAATATATGGCAACGTAGTGGTTCATCTACTACTTGGGGTTCTTGGAAAAAGATTTGGGATAGCTCTAATTTAACAAACTTAAATCAACTTACTAATGGACCTGGTTATATTACAGGATACACAGAAACTGATACTCTGGCAACTGTAACTGGGCGTGGTGCAAGTACATCAATTCGTAGTACATTTAATGGTGGATGGACAGTTCCAGATGCTACAGTAAACTATGCTGGTAATTTCCAAACTACTGATTATAGCACGTTTACGTTCATGAGTAGAGCATGGTCTAGTGTTCAAGGTACCAACGGTATAGCTTATCAATTTAATACACATAGCAATGCTGGTAACAGTGGTTATAACGCATTACAGATTAATTATGGTGAAGGTGGTAAAGTACAAGCGTCAACTTCTTTTAGAGCACCAATTTTCTATGATTCTGATGACACTGCATATTACGCAGATCCAAATTCTACGTCATCAATGTGGAATGTGAATATTCGTGGAGATGCTAATAGTACTGCAACTGGTAATCAGATATTCTTTTGGGGTTCAGGAAGCTCAACAACATCCGCAATTGGTTTTAAAGCCAATGGTGGTTATTTTGGAAATCCAACAGGTAATGGTGACGGATACAATACGTATCTCACAATGGATACTGATGGTCGTGGATGGGTATTCCGCCGTGGCGTAGGGGGAACAGATTTTAGTTCGGCATACACCTCAGGTTGGATCTTAAACAACGGTGTATGGCAAGCAAATGCTTCTATGCGAGCACCAATCTTCTATGACAGTAATAATACTTCTTACTATGTTGATCCAGCTTCAACAACGTATTTGAATACTACGTATCTTCAAGGTGGTAAATTTTATACAGCTAGCAATAATAGCGGCAACTCTATTGATATATACATGCGCGCACACGGTGATGATACGTATGTATGGAGACATATCTATGGAGGATCTGGAACTGGCTATGGCACAGGTGTAGGCGGGTACGGTATATACAACCAGACATTAGGTGGAAATTACAGTTTATTATTTAATTCTGCAGGATATGTTACAGCTCCATATTCGTTGCGTTCTCCTATATTCTATGACAGCGATAATACTGCTTACTATATAGACCCAGCCAGCACTAGTAATTTTAGTGCATTAAACGTTGGCGGATCAGCAGTTTTAACTACTGGCAACTATACAAGTTACATATCATCAGGCAGTGAGCCAACATTTAGTGCTTTTGACGGTTTACCAATAGGAACAAGTTAATGAGTAGTCCAGAAATAAAAATAATATGTGTTAGTAATGTTTACACTAGATTAATGTTTTTTAAGGATGCTGGTGATGTCGAACAAGGACACTATCACACCTACAATCATGCTTCACTACTTAGCAGTGGGTCTGTATTGTGTGAAATATTAGATGACAATAATAGTGTAGTAACTAGCAAAATATTTAAAGCGCCCGATTTAATATTTATTGCACATGACAGCAAGCATAAATTTACTTCATTAGAACCAAATACTGTGTTAGCCTGTATACACGCACTGCGTAATGAAGCTGATGATATTTTAAGTCCTGAATTTTTAGTTAATACAAGAGTAGTGAATACACCAGATCTTTTTACGCTAAACTTATTATCACAAAGTGTTAGTGGCAGCCCACTACAGCCATTAACAGTTTTAGATAACAACTAGGAGGATACATGGCAAAACAAATTAGAATTATAAAAGGTACTGTAACTAGTGGTTCCGCTTATGAGGGATGGCCCGTACAAACTATATTTACAATTACAAGTGGTAGAAGTGCTAGAGTTCATATGTCCCATCTTTATCTTAACTCATCTTCGAGCACCTGTAAATTATGGATTACAGGAATGAATACTGTTTCTAGCCATATCTGGTTTGTCCAAAATGGTAATACTCCAACTGCTGGTTACAGCGGTTATCCTCATCCGTCTCCTGACTCTATGATTGGTGGTAGTTATGCGATTCCAAGAATATTTTACATGAATGGGGGCGAGAGTCTTTATTTTCAAAATCAATATTATTATGGTCCGTCATCACTAACCTATAATATTTGCATAATTGAAGAGTACTAAAATGAATACTATTACTTTTATAACACTAGACGGTGAAAATAGGTTGGTAGGCTATCGCAGCGGTCACTATAACCTAAGTGAACAACAACTTACAGAAATATTATATACCAGTGATACGCCACTAGATTTTGGTACACATATGTTTTCTGTGTATAATCAGTCAACAAATACTTTTACCAAAGACGATAGAACTGTTAATTTATTAAATGCCATGGTAAGTTTAAGTCCAAAATTAATTGGAACTGTTGAATTTAAAAATAAATTTACTATACCAGAAAAATCAGCACTATTTTCACAAAGAGCAGCTGACCCTATTATTGATGATTTTTTAAAAATGCTAGATGATGCACGTATAAACACTATAGACCTTAAATCGCAAAATATAGAAGAAATATTAAATTACTTGGTTAGTAAAAATATTATTACCGCTAGTCGCAAAGACGATATTATAAATAAATAATTATTTATACTAACCCTACTTCTAAGGACCTAGTATGGCATATATAGGAAACAGTCCAGGCGTTGCTTCACAGCGCGTGGTTACACAATTTACAGCTACTAGTAATCAAACTACGTTTATTCCTACTAGTGGCTATACCATTGGCTATTTGGACGTTTTCCTTAATGGCGTTAAATTGGTCAGTGGAGACGATTATACAGCTAGTAATGGTACTACTGTTGTACTTGCTGAAGGAGCAGCCGCTGATGATAGCGTAGAGGTGGTTAGTTTTATACCTCGTGGTTTAAGTGACGGCTGGTTAAAAAGCGAAGCAGATACCAGATACCTGCAACTAGGTGCCAGTTTTAGTGGTGATGTTAGCGGCACTTATAGTGCAATTACACTAGCTAATAGTGGAGTTACAGCAGGCAGTTATGGTAGTGCTACTAATATTCCAGCTATTACTGTTGATAGTAAGGGTCGCATTACTAGTGTTACAAATACAGCAGTTAGTATACCTAGTGGCTCATTAACCTTTACTGGTGATGTAACTGGTAGTGGTAGTACTGGTAGCAGCACTTCTCTTACACTAGCTAACAGCGGTGTTACAGCAGGCAGCTATGGTAGTGCTAGCGCAATACCACAAATAACAGTTGATAGCAAAGGCAGAGTTACTAGTATTAGTACTACAGCAGTAACCGTTCCAACCACACTTACTGTAGCAGCTAGTAGTGGTCTTACAGAAAATATTAATCTTAGTACTGGTCAACTACTGCTAGAAGCTGGTACGGGTGTATCAACAGGAACAGGTGCTGGTAAAGTAACTATAGCTATTGGTCAAGCGGTTAGTACTACTAGTAATGTTAGTTTCAACAACTTAACACTAGCAGGCGAACTTCGCGGACCTAGTACACTAATTATTGATCCTGCTGCTGTTGGTGATGATACTGGCACAGTGCGCGTTCGCGGTAATCTACAAGTAGACGGTACAACAACTACTGTAAACAGCACTACACTAGAAGTTGCTGATCTTAATATTGTAGTGGGCAAAAATGCTACAAACGCAGCTGCGGCTAATGGAGCAGGTATTACTATTGGCAACTATGCTAGTAATCCTACAATCTTATATGCTAGTAGTGGCGATAATTTTGCTATAAATCGTACAGTTACTATCACTGGAGCATTAACTAGTAGTAGTTATGCTAATGTAGGTAGTATTGTAGCTAATGATCCTGGTTCAAATTATTATAGTTGGAATAATAGAATAGGCGGCGGTTTAGCAGTTGTAGGAACACTATATATAGCAAACAGCACAGATATTTGGTCAACAAATGGTCAAGGAGCCAGCACAGCATATAATAATAATTCAAATGGATTTTTTACTAATGCTGGTAATATTAGTTTATCTAATCGATGGGCTACTCTTAATTTTCCTACTGATTATACTACCACTAACAGTACTAAACCTTGGTGGATGTTTGGTAGATTAACTGGTGATGAGACTATTAATCTTGCTTTACGAACTGGTTGGAATGGTTCTAGTGGAGGCTCTGATAGAGTAGCATTAAAAATAGGAATTACTGGTACAGATATTGCTAAAACTATAAATTATATAGCACTAAGTGCTGGTAGTGGTTATAGTGGATCAAATGATGGTATTTATATTAATAGCAATAATCGCGTAGGTATTGGTAGTACTCCTGATGCAAATTCTATATTAAGTACTGTTGGTAGTACTACAGCAGGAGTTTATGATTTTTCCATAAGTAAAGGTGTACAAGTTAACTCTGTGGGAATGAGACTAGCAACTTATGCTACTATAGGTTCCCCCTATAGTGCTTGGGATTTAGCACTTGGTTGTAATGCTAGAGTTGCTGTTGGTACGAGTAATAGTGGATATCAAGTTGCAACAAATTATATAGCTGGTGGTGCCTCATTATTACAAGTAGGTTTTCAAGAATTAATGTGGCATAGATGGTCTCCAGCACAATTATCTGGATTCTCAGAAGGAAGCTCACTTAGTAGTAATATCATGTTTAAAATTGATGCTAGTGGGCATGTATTACCAGGCGCTAATGGCACTCAGAATTTAGGCAGCACTAGTCTTCGATGGGCAACAGTATATACAAGCGATTTGTCATTAAGTAATGGCATAGGGGACTGGACTATTGTTGAAGGCGAAGATGATTTATTTATCTATAACAACAAACGTAATCGTGTTTATAAATTTAAACTAGAGGAAATTGATCCCGCTACGGCAGTTCCTCGCAAGGAGGTATAACATGCCAATAGATTTTGGTAGTAGTGGAACCACTAGTAATAGACCTAGTCCAAGCGCAGGATTATTTAGATATAATAATGAAACAGGTAAAGTAGAAATTTCTACTGGTAGTTCATGGAAGTCTATACTTGGAGGACGGGATGGATTAACTAGTTCAACTGCAGCTGTAACAGTGCAAGAATTATATGACGCTGGTCAAAATTCTGATGGCCTTTATTGGTTTAATTTTAGCGGTACACCGGTACAGCTATTTGCTCCGCTAAATAGTCATCCATATTACATTGTTATAGGTAATTGGGGAGGTGGCGGCGCAGCATTCTTATCTAATGCGTCCTCTTTATCCGGCCTAAATCTAAATGCACAAGGAACTACCACTCCCACTGGTAACTGGACACTTGATGCTACTTACGGTTATTATAGAAGTGATGCTACAGAGAGTAATTTTAAATACGCGACTATAAGTAATCAAGGGTTCAGTTGGAGATACGCTAAGTTTAGGTTTAATCTTTATAACTATTATTCAAATGATGGGTTTAATTCTACTAGGGATTTAGCAAGTTTAGGCATAACAGGGAGTGTAGGTGACGGTTTAACTATAATGAGAAATAATAGCGGAGACGGCAACAGTCAACATATGTTTACATATGTTCATTCTATTTCTTATAGTGGTTATTTGTGCCCTAATGGCGGAACAGCGCCAACTATGCAAACTAGCGGCGTAAGCCCTCAAGCATTTATAGGTAATAATTATTGTTGTATTCATGCCAATAGATCTAATGATTATACTACAGAATATGTTAGGAATTTTAATACACTACAGGCAGGAGATAATTCGGGAGGGGTAGCACCAACTGTGTTTCCAGGAGACGCATGGTATACAATAGATACCGGTGCAACTAGAACACATGGAATGCACCTTGCTATTCATTCAGATCAAGGTAGCCCTAACGAAGATACTTATATTAAGCGCGGTGTTGTAATGGTTAAAGCATAGAACATTATAGGTAGAATAATATGACTTATCAAGTTTTAGATAATTTTTTAGATTCTGCAGATCATTTAGCACTTAAAACATTAATGCTTGGTGATGAGTTTAGCTGGAATTATCATTATAGAACTACTGCTAATCCTCAATCCGAAACTGATTTAGATGATTTTTATTTTGTTCATCATTTTTATCAAGCCTATGAGCCTAGAAGTAGATATACAAATTTATTAATGCCTATTATAGCTAAAATAAATCCTAAAGCTATAATTAGAATAAAGGGAAATTTATATACAAGAACACCAGTAATTAAACATCATTTGGATCATATGGATTATAGATTTGATCACGAAGCCGCAATTTATTACGTTAACTCTAATGACGGATTAACAGTATTAGATGATGGTACCCAAATAGAAAGCGTAGAAAATCGTTTATTAGTATTTGATGCTTCAAAAAATCATCACTCTACAACTTGTACCAATGCAAAGGCTAGGGTTAACATTAACTTTAATTATGTATAATACTCTATTCATTAATAAGCATCAATTCTATACCGGCACAAGCTGGATAAACCTATAATAGCCAACATTTTAGGAGAAAATAATGGCAATTACATATACCTGGAAAGTAACTAGTTTAAAAACCAAAACCGAAAATAACAATCAAAATGCTGTAGTTCAAACTTATTGGCAAAAGACTGGTACTGATGAAAATAACAATACCGGTACATTTAGTGGTGCTACACCTTTTAGTACACTAAACATGCCAGAAAATTATCAATTTATACCATTTGAGCAATTAACTGAACAAGTGGTACTATCGTGGATTCAAGCTGTAGTTGTTGGTAGTTATGAAGAACATGTTAACAATCAAATAGCAAAACAAATTGCTGACAAGGTTACGCCTGTTACAGAAGCACAAATGCCTTGGGCACCACCAACACCAGCACCAACAACACCATAAGGAGCAAGTATGCCAGCAACTAAGGCTTTTGCATCAGCTATTGCATTGCGTATGGTAAATCCAACAGCTACAGTGTTATCAACTGGTAGCTACACGGATTTATTAAATAAACCAACTACAGCTGATATAGTCGAACACACAAATGCCCTTTATTTTACCAATGCACGAGCACGAGCAGCTATTGGTACAAGCGGTGATTTAAGTTATAATAGTTCTACTGGTGTATTAAGCTATACTACTCCTACTACCAGTGGAATTACAGAAGGTAGTAATTTATATTTTACAAATGCTCGTGCAAGAACAGCAATTAGCGTAACCGGTAATTTAAGTTATAACAGTACTACTGGTGTATTAAGTTACTCAACTCCTACTACTAGCTCTGTTACAGAAGGTACTAACCTATACTATACAGATAGTAGAGCACGTAGTGCAATTAGCGTAACCGGTAATTTAAGTTATAACAGTACTACTGGTGTATTAAGTTACTCAACTCCTACTACTAGCTCTGTTACAGAAGGTACTAATCTATACTATACAGATAGTAGAGCGCGTAGTGCAATTAGTTTTACTGCAGGCAGTGGTGGTTATAATAATACTACAGGTGTTATAACAATACCTACTAATACTAACCAATTAACTAATGGGGCCGGATTTATTAGCGGTATTACTAGTAGCAATGTTACCACAGCCCTAGGGTTTACACCAGAGTCTACAAGTAATCGTGGTGTAGCTAACGGTTATGCGACCTTAGATGGAACAGGCAAGGTACCTAGCGCACAATTACCAAGCTATGTTGATGACGTATTAGAATACACTACTCTAGCAACATTTCCGCTTACAGGTACTAGCGGTATAATTTATGTTACACAAGATACAAATAAAACATATCGCTGGACTGGTAGTGCATATGTAGAAATTAGTCCAAGTCCTGGCACTACTGATAGTTTAACTGAAGGCACCACTAATAAATACTATACTGACACTAGAGTGCGCAGTGCAATCAGTTTTACAGCCGGTAGCGGTGCTTATAATAGTGCTACAGGTGTTATAACAATACCCACTAATACTAATCAGTTAACTAATGGAGCTGGATTTATTACAAGTAATCAAACTATTACAGTAACAGGCGATGCTACAGGTGTTGGTTCTACAAGTATTAGTTTGACCTTAACAAACAGCGGAGCTACAAGTGGTACTTATGGCGGGGCAAGCAGTGTTCCAGTAATAACTGTTGACGCCAAAGGCCGAATAACTAGTATTACTACTACTGCTGTATCAGCTGCAGTAACTTTAACTAGCACTCAAATTACTACAGCACTTGGTTATATACCAGTTACACCTACAGAATTAGAGGACGTAAGAGCTTTAGCTCTTGCAGGTTTATAATAGGAGATATTTAAATGCCAGTAGATTTTACCACTTATACCAATACACTTCAAGCACGTTTAAACGCCGTAACTAGTTCAACAACAGCAACAGAACTGTTACTATTAGCAAAAGCCTCAGAATCTTCTATTGGTAATGCTAATGTTTCAGCAGTTAATAGTGCTGGTACTACTCAAATTAATGCGGTGAATGACGCAGGTACTACAAAAGTAAACGCAGTCAATACAGCTGGCTCCACCCAAGTTACTACCGTAAATAATGCAGGCACTACGCAAGTCACAGCGGTCAATAATGCTGGTGCTGCATGGCTTAATGGCTCTCAAACAATACCAGCAGCTGTTGTTAACCAGATTCGTGGGCCACAAGGTGTGCAGGGTCCAGCAGGTCCAGTAGGTGCTACTTTTTCAGTTAGCGGTTCTACGCTAACTATAAATTGGTAATACTATGCCATCACAAACTATTAATATGTCATCCATTACCTATTTTATAGGTAATGGATCTGTGTTTAACCGACTAAATCGACCGGGCGGCACCCGACTATGGGAGCGGGCCTGGGTTTCATCGGGCTATAATCAGTATGTAAGTCAAGGCTACTGGTATGACCCGCCGGGCTATAACCAGACAATTTACGGACGCAAAACAGGATGGTGGGATACTAGCGGTGGGGAGCAGGCTGTACAAGTCTGGGGTGTCTATACCTCGTGGGGCATGCTTGAACCTTACTTCATAGCGCCTTGGAGCGGTGGCTACCAGGGCTGGCTTATAGTAACCGGTTTTTATGGCTACTCCAATCTGTGGCAGTGGTACTACGACGACGATGTCACTACCTGGGTCGACCCCGGTGCTTATTGGGTAGAAACCGGCTACTACTACTGGGTTGATACTTCCTACTGGGCTTATTACTATTAAATTTATAAATTATTTTGGAGCAAATTTTAATGACTGTTGTTGAACAACCAATGATGATTGTACCATCAAATCCGTTATCTAATGTCTCTATTATGAAGGATGGTAAACATATTATTGGACGAACTCGTCCTGTGTTTTCATTTTCTTATGATGCTATACAGTTTTCCATGAATGTTAGAAGTTATTTTCAAGGACAAGTAGAGCATCAAATGACTGAATCTCAAGTTGCAGAAGTATTGCAATTTTTACAAACACTAGATGTTAGCGAAGAACGAAGTCGCCGTTATGCTGAAAATCAACGATTGCTTGATTATTTAAGAAGCACAGATTGGTATGTTATAAGAAAAGAGGAAACAGGGGTAGCTATTCCACAAGATATATTAGACGAACGTGAAAGAGCTAGGCAGGCTATAGATTGGTCATAAATGCATAAACATATTATTATTGTAGGTGGAGGTACAGCTGGATGGTCTACTGCTGCAATACTTTCAACTAATACAGACATTACCATAACTATATTAGATCCGAGTAATATACCTATTATTGGTGTAGGCGAAAGTACTTTACCACACTTACACCTTGCACATCGTGCTATGAAATTGCCTATACTGCAAACTAATGAATGGGCAAATTCAGTTGATGCCACAATTAAACTTGGAATAGGTTTTGAAAATTTTTATACAAAAAATTCAAGGTGGCTACATCCTTTTTTAGATGCAGCAGACATTGATCGTATAACATTAGCTAAAGCAATAAGATATGGTTATTATAAAAATATAGACAATCAGTGGGATTTTGCTAGTAAATATACTTGGGCTGGATCAAGGCTAAAAAATGGTTTCATAGAACGCACAGATTGGTTTACAAATTATAAAACTGCTGCTAATGGAGGTGGAGGTGCATTTCATATTAATGCAGTTAAATATTCCGCACTACTGAAAACTACTGTAAAAGATAGACCAAATGTTAGGCTAATAGACTCTGTAGTATCCAATATTAAACAAAATGATCTTGGAGAAATAGAAAGCATTGTATTAGATAATGGGCAACAAGTGACTGCTGATCTTTATATTGATTGTACTGGTTTTGCAAGTATTTTAAGTAATGCTGTTGAATCACCATGGACAAGCGTCAGCGATAGATTATTTGTAGACCAGGCTTTGGTAGTACAGTTACCATATATAAAAGAACAGTTACAAAAAACAAATCTTACTACCTGTACGGGGCTGTCTAGTGGTTGGGTATTTAATATACCGCTAGATACTCGTATAGGTACAGGATATATTCATGCTAGTCGCTATATTGATAGTGATAATGCTAAATTGGAATTTAAAGATTATTTAACGAACCGGTGGGGTTACAATTTAGAAGATATTGATTTAAGACTTATTAAATTTAGAACAGGATTTAGACCAAACCTATGGCATAAAAATGTTGTGTCTATTGGATTAAGTGGTTTCTTTTGCGAACCAATAGAAAGTACAGCTATTGCAATTGCAAATTATGCCGTAATGTTGCTTAATGAATATATGCAGGCTAAAAATATACCACTACAAACATTTAAAGATAAATTTAATCTAGAAATGAAAGAGCAGCACAATGATATTTTAGATTTTGTAACAGCGCACTATCAATTAACTGCACGAGATGACAGTGCATTCTGGAAAGATTATAAAAATTTACCTTTGCCTAATAATATAACTAATTTAATGAATGAATTTGTTAATCAGCATAGAGAAAGTACTCTAGATGATAATAAATTTCATAGTTTAATTGGTAGAAAAGTAGGTATGTTTCATTTATGGTCTTATACTGCATTATTTTTAGGTAATAAGATTATACCACAAAATTGTAAAGCATAAGTATGTTTATCCTAAACTTTATACCAGACTGGTTCTTCCCACTGTTAGCGACAGCTTGCGTATTATTGTTTTTTATAACCAGATTCTTTGCACACTTAATACCGCAGGCTAAAGTTGTACACTATAGTACTATTCCACTATTTGCACTCACAGTATTTTTTATGGGTGCAAATTGGAATAATAACTACTGGCAGGAGAAATTAGCGGCTGAAACTGCTAAAGTGGAGCAGGCAGCCAAACAGCAAGAGATTGTTAATAATGAGCTAAAGGTGGAGCGAGAAGCTAAACTGCAACAACTTAAGGAAAGTGCAGAACGTGAGCGTCAGCAAAATAAGAGATTTATTGAAGTGCTTAAAAGCAAGGACGCTACAGTACAAAATGTATTGGCAACACTTAGTAAAGCTGAGCAGGATAAATATGCTGCACTAGGCGAAAAGGATAAAGCTGCTGCTAATAAAAAGCTGGAAGATGTATTAGCAAACGCTAAAAATTGTCCTACAGTGCCCGAGCTTTATATAGAACGATTAAATAATACTGCTAAGGGTGTTAAACAATGAAATATCTAGCGTTACTACTAGCACTGCCACTAGCCGGTTGCCTACAAACTTTTAAAATAAACCCACCCTGGCCACAAGTACCTGATCCGGCAATGGTAAAACAGTGTGAAATATTAAAAACCATAGACGCACAAGCTGTAAGTATGGCAGAACTTGTAGATCTAGTACAACAAAACTACCAGCTATATCATCTATGCAAACTAAATAACGATAGTTGGGTTAAGTGGTATAACACTCACTGGAAAAAGGACAAGTAATGGAATTAACACTAGATCAACTTAAGCAGGTTATACCAAAAAATCAATATGCCAGCTACTGGCATCACGCACTAGAACAACTACTGCCACAATATGAAATAAACACACCAGATCGCATAGCTGCCTTTTTAGCGCAATGTGCACATGAGTCGGGTGGATTTGTGTTTATTAAAGAAAATCTTAACTATAAGTGGCAAAGCCTACGTAAGGTATTTGCCAAGTATTTTCCCACAGATGCATTGGCGCAACAATATGAAAAGCAACCGCAAAAGATTGCTAATCGTGTATATGCAAGTCGCATGGGCAATGGGCCTGAAGAATCGGGTGATGGTTGGCGTTTTTGTGGGCGTGGATTAATACAAGTAACTGGGCGTGATAATTACAGCTGGTTTGCTGCCAGCCTACAAATTAGTCCAGAAGAAGCATCAGAATATATGGAAACCTTTGAAGGAGCTGCGCAAAGTGCTTGCTGGTTTTGGGAATCAAACAATCTCAATCAGTGGGCGGATAAACGTGATATACTTACACTAACAAAACGTATCAACGGTGGTACGATAGGCTTAGAGGATAGAAAAAAGCATTACGAGCACTGCTTGCATATACTAGGCCAATAACTCTTAGAGGAGACTAATATGCGTAAGATATTAGCCTTTGCACTATTCTTATTAGCTAGCACAGCGCTAGCACAAAATACTAGTACACAAAGTACTACTGGCGGTACGACTACTAGTAGTGTTAACTTAATAAATCAAGGCACCTATGACAGCAAAAGCCTTGTAGATACTAATAGCGTTAGTAACAGCACCAGCAGTGTAACTACTAATAATATGAGTACTAGTACAAGCACTAATACTAATAATAGTACCGTAACTAGTACCAGTACTAATACTAATAATAATATAAATACTAGTACTAGCACCAGTACAAACGTTAACACTAATAATAATGTACAAAGTGGTACTGTTACTAATAATAACAACAATGCTATGAGTGGGTCAGTTACCTATAACAATAACAATGTTAATACGGGTACAATGACTTACAATAACAACAATGCAAATACCAGTACTAGCACTAATACTAATGTTAATACTAACAATAATATTCAAAGTGGACAAATAACTAATATTAATCAAAATACCAGTGTTAGTGATAGTACTAATCGCAATATTATGAGTGGTACTGTTACTTACAACAACAATAACGTTAGCACAAGTACCAATAATAATATTAATACTGGTGACATGACTAACCGTAACATTAATACTAGTACAAGCACTAGTTCAAATACTAATATTAATACTAGTACTAGCGTAAATACAAATAACAATGTTAATAGTGGCACAATGACCTATAATAATAACAATATTAACACTAGCACAGCTACTACAACAAATAACAACGTACAAACTGGCGATATGACAAATCGCAATATAAATCAGACCACAGCTACAACTACTAACAATAATATTCAAACTGGCGATATGACAAATCGCAATATAAATCAGACCACAGCTGCAACAACTAACACGAACATTAATCAAAGCACGAGTAGTGCAGTTAATCAAAATATACAAACTGGCGACATGACCAATCGTAATATTAATGATACTACGATTACGCAGCGGGTAATACAACCACCGCCTACTGCTATTGCACCCGCAATGATGAGTGGTGGCGGACAGGATCTTTGTACTACTGGTAGCAGCGGTGCTGTACAAACACAAATTGTAGGCATGTCATTAGGTGGCACACAACGTGACCTAAATTGCGAAAGATTAAAACTATCAAAAACCTTATTTGACATGGGCATGAAAGTTGCTGCTGTAGCTACTATGTGCCAAGACCGCAGAGTGTTTGAGGCAATGCTGGCAGCCGGCACACCATGCCCCTACGAAGGCAAAATCGGTGATCAGGCTAAGGAATTGTGGATGGCAAATCCAGACAAGATTCCACAATATGACTACAGAACCGAAACTGAAGTTGCCAAACAAAATAAAAAAGTCGGTTGGTTTAGATGAGGGATAAGTTAATAGTCTGGTCAATACTTGTCACGCTAACGGTAATGGCTATACTACCTGGATTTGCTACAGCGCAGGTAGTTAGCGGCAGTGTAAGTACTCCTAGTGGTTATAGTATTGATAGCACTACAGGCAATCTTATACCTTATGATAGCAGTTTAAAAACTAATAATGGTTGGACTAGTACTACAGGGGCTCCAGGTAACTGGACTCCTTACGGCAGCCCGCAGGGAAGTTTTAATGCAACTGATGGTTATACTTTTAGTTATCTTGGTGAAGAATTAGGGATTAGTGGCATTAACCTAGGTAGCTTTGCGCATGGTTATCAAAACACTAATGCTGTATTTGTTACTGGTTTTATGTATGGCTTAAAGTATAGATTTCCCTGTGCCAATCAAATTGGTGGTAGTTGTGGGGATACTAGCGGTCCACAAGATACACTGCGTGTAGAAGTAGGTTACTATCCTAGCAGCGGAGCAGCTACATTTTATGTACACCAACTAGGCTTAAAAAATATTACTGATGGCAACAGCGCCTATAACCCCACCTGGCAACAACTAGCTGAAACAGTTACTTTTAGTGGAGCAAAAACACTAGCACAAGCTGGTTCAGTAAACATGGGCATATATGGGCAAGATGCAGGGTATTGGGCCTGTATTATGCCAGACTGTTATGGTCCACAAGTTAAAGATGCTTATATACGAGCTAATTATAGTGTTGACCCATGTATATTAAATCCAGCCTACAGTCCTAGCTGCCCAGGTTTTAGCAGTATAGTTCAAGGCGGTACAAGTCCACTATACTGGTGGGGATATAATATAGCTACTAGACTGCCACATATTGGTGGTGGTGTACAAGTATACGGTTTTGACTATGGCTTTGGCTACTATGCTGGAGATTACTGTACCAATACATTTTTATTTTGGTGCACTAGTAGTAGTGGGGCTAATGGTGGCACTATAAATTTTAGAATAACTGATAAAAATAACAATGAGTTGTTTAAGGATAGCCAATATCGTGAAGGTAACTACAGCGGTGGTGGCTATAGCAACAGATTTTTATTTACAGAAACACAAAATAGCTTAAATCTTGGTGGTATACAGTGGTATGCTACTGGAGTATGGGGTGATAACTTTCAGTGGAGTGCCTGGACTAGGCCTATTTGGAGTCCTGATCCTTGCTATACACAACCACTATACAGCCCTAACTGCAGTAATTTTGATGCAACTGTTAAAAAACTAGCAGAAGAACAAGAAGCGGCTAGACAGGTATCATTGTCGAATACTGTTTCTACAGCAACTGCAACTCCTACTAGTACAATAACTACTACAATAATAGATACAAATACAACAAATCCTGTTGTTGTGGTTAATACAACTAGTTTACCACCACCTTCTCCAGTGGACAATCAACAATCTAGACCGCCACCTCCACCGCCAGCATCAATAACTGCTGCTAGAGAGGAAGCGCAGCCAAAATCAGAAAATAGAGAATCTACTAGTAGAAATATTACTAGGGTTGAAACAACTAATGATTCAACCGCACTTGCACTAAACTTAATCAGGCAAAATCAACAACGTGAAACCTCAATAGCTCAACAAGCTAGTCAAGGTGCTATACAAACAGCTAGCATAACTGCAACTGCAAGCATACGTCAAGCAGAAACACTAGCACTAGATTCTGCTAAAGCTAGTCAAGTAATTGATAAACAAGAACAACAAGTTATTGTTGATTTTTCCACAGCTACCTCACGACAAGACCAACTGTTAAATATGGGCCCACAGCCTGGCAGTACTAGCGTAGTTAATATTAGCGCACAGCAACGCAATCAACAAAATCAAGTAGAATTTGCACAACCCGTATCCATAACCAGTACAAGTGCTGTAGTAGTTTTTAATGCCATGCAAGTTACTAGCATAGTAAACCAAGAACAAGGTGTGTTTACACAACCTGTTCAGCCTATGAATATAACTAGTCAAGCCGTAGCTACATATCAACCACCATCGCAGCCTACTATTGAAACTAAACCAGTTAATATTCTACAAACCGAAAGTGTTAACAATTTAAGTCAACTAGCAATAGCTGCGCCACAACAACAAACTGTAGAAGTTGGTCAAACCACCAGTAACAGCTATATTATAGCTACACCTGTAATTAGTGCAGAATTACCACAACAAGCTATTAACTTTACTAGCGATCGTACTAATCCTATTAATAGTATACTAGAAGCTAAACCAAGTTTACCACAAGAAGAAACTAGCACAACTAAAACAGCCAGCGTTAATCAAAAAACTGAAGATAGTACACTAGCCAGTGGTGTTAGTATTAGCACTATTAATGTAGTTCCGGTTGGATTTAGTGCTTATACCATAGCACTAGCAGACGCTAGTTTTTATCAGCCCAAGGAAATCTATCGTAATCAGCGTACTGTAGATAATAGACGCGCACTACAGAACTTACGCAGTGATCAACTGCACGAGCAGATGATAAACCAACAGTGGAGGTAGCCGTGAGTGAAGAAAAAGTAAACTTAGATAAAAAAGTAGATGAGTTAGAAGCCGCGGCTAAAAAATATGCTAGCAAAGATACTGTTATTAGCGTAGGTGGTTATGATTTTACTCCAGCTAAATTAATGGTTGTAGCTACATTATTAAGCAGCGTACTAGGTGCACTTTATGGTGCTTTTGAGGTTTACAAAGACTATATAGGAATGAAAAAGAAGATTGCCGAATATGTAGCACCTGATTTTAGTGAATTTGATAAACGACTGGCAGTTATAGAGGAAAATTCTACTAAAACTGCTAGGGCTGTGCAGGAAGGTTCGGATAAAACTGCTGAGTACACACGCGATATTAAAAATGATCTTAAGGGCGATATACGTAGACTTGAAAAGGTAGTTGAAAGTGTAGAGGCTAGTAACAAAACGCAGCAACGTGAGCTAGACAAAACTGTGCAGGAAATTAAGGTTGAGGTTAGATCAATACAAAAAGCGGCCGATCAATCACTTAATGCTGCTACTAAAGAAATGAATAAGATGAGTGCTGATAATGCTAAGGCTATTGCAACTAATAATCGTGAAGTT
>Ga0255177_1000300_pt1 | contig 17487 bp, 23 predicted proteins | sample Atl_Atlam_RepB_8_2_FD_183641 | JGI IMG/M metagenome (GOLD analysis project Ga0255177, IMG submission 183641) | Freshwater microbial communities from Altamaha River, Georgia, United States - Atl_Atlam_RepB_8d | ecosystem: Environmental > Aquatic > Freshwater > River | place: USA: Georgia...
ATTTCACGTTTACTTTGGAGTGATGTATGTCTCAACCCCAACGGCAGACGTGTACACTGCCGAGTTATTTAAACGTTCCACTGGAAACGAATAACTTTTGTACGGATAGAATTGAACTTCATACGGTATAGTAATATACGGTATACCGCTAACAGTAAGCGGTCGATCAATTTTACTCAGTAAATCTGCGAGGCTATCAGAGGCAGTTGCTAACGAATTAGACAACGACCGAAAAGTCACAATACCTTTCCAAGCGCTTGTGTTTAAAAGACCATACGACCCGCCCAAACTTGAGTCACTCTGATACACAAGATACGGAAAACTGCTCTCTGATGGCGCAGCGTTGTAATAGATTCGACTATTATACTGCCCAGATATTTGTGTTAAAGCGCGGGCAATAATTCTCCAAACGTTTGGGAAAAGTGCGTTAACAATCATGATACCTACTGAAACATTTTATTGACCATGTCTGCTACGTCTCGATCTACTTCAGGTATGATTGAATTCATAAATTTTGTAGAAATAGGTAAACAAACTAAATCAATAAAAGATGTCAAACTTTTATTAAGATGCTCTTCAGGATTATCAGCTGCTTGTTGAACAGCTTTATCTACAAGAACTCGAATAGAACTTTCTTCTATTTTTTTATCTGTAATTGCTAGCGTAAACTCATGCGTTAATTTATACAAGTCCATAATTGCAGTAGCGTGGATATGTGCGCGCAGCGCATCTAAATCAGGATCGGCTATCTGCTCACTTGGAGAAATTAAAGAAGGTTCAACCGTAGGAAAAGACGCAATTAGTTCTTCAGTAGCGCCTAAAGATCGTGCTTTTTGATTTATTTCTGCAACAGTCAAAGAGTTTAAATACTCAGTAATACTTTGTTCTAACTGAGTGTTTAAAACTTTAATCGTTTGCTTTGGAAGCTGTTCAAAATAACTAATGAACTCTCTAATCCGATCGGTTGTTTTCATTTCTTTTTCTCTAACTGAATTACAAAAGCACCCATAAGGCTATGCTTTGCAGGAACATAAATAACGTCATAAATTACGTTATTAAACACAACTTTATCTTTCTCAGTTATTTCTGTTGTGTAGGGTAGCTGAATTTTTATTGTATTTGTGGAGATAAGTAACTGAAGTGCTCTTTCCTGTGAATCTGGTTGTTGTTGCACTGACCCCTGCCGGTTGATCAACCGGCAGGGAACATTACTTATTTCAGAAAATGACTCAGTGTACTCACCGTCTACTGAGCCGTAACCGTTAAATTTTTTAATAGTACACGTATCAACAAGAAATAATTCAGCGGCATTTCGAATACTTAGTGCTTGGTCAGTCCACGACATCGCGAACCTCTTTTAGGCGCGCCTCTACGAGTTGTACTTTCTTCACTGACTTTCCTTGATCGATCAATTGTTGATGAATCCGCTCAAGGGTTGCGACGGCATCAAATTTCTTTAGAGCCGCTTCAAACTCAGCTACCGACCGAATCTCAATGACGCGCAAAATTTCACCATCATTTACAAAGTTTGGTGAGTCAACTAACTCAAATTCCTCGTTGTACTCTTTAAGTAAGCCAGACCGAAACAACCCCGAATTTAATTTTCGAAATAACTTATCCTCAGGCTCCGAATAAATCTCAATTACTTCATCATCGTACACAAATTTAGTACGCTTTTTACTAGAATAATCGTAACTATCTTCCCCCGTTGTCAGTACCCATCCAATCTGCAAACGTGTATCCGTCGGGTCCACACGTAATCCGCCAACAACGTTGATCGGGACTTTTGTGTATCGCTTGTAAATTTTATCTTGCAGATTGAAATAAATGTTGTTAAGTGCCATTAGTATACTCCTTAAACGATTTTGATAACGCCGATATTCTCAGGCATATCAACAACCATACCGTATTGCATCCATGCGTGGAGCACGTAATCGGGTGGTTGAATTGTGGCGTCGGTTGATTCGTAGTACTCAGTTCCACCGTAGAGAAGAATCTCACCAGCGTTATCACCTACGACAATAATCTTGTCTTCAGGGATCAATGCCTCGCGCAAGTTCGGCAATTGATTACGGAATACTTGCGGAAGTTCAATGACGGGAACGCCCATATAAACTGAAACACGACTCGTATTCAGGTATTCCAGCAACTTTTCGTTAACTGGGTAGGCAATGCGGCCATTACCATCGGCATAAGCGTATTCATGGAAACCAGCAAACTTGTACATAGGCAACAACGATTTACGCGTACCGATAATGGCTTTTACTGTACCAGCCGTATAGAGCACATTCTCGATCATCGTGTCCAGAGTTGCAGCAGTAACCGCAGCAGTCTGAGCATAATGGCTTGGCGTGTCAGTTGAATTCCAAGTTGAAGTCAATAAATTAAACACGCGTGTAACAAGATTATCAGTAAGATCAAACTGAAGCTGCTGACGCATCTGATCTACAGTCTGTACAGCACCGTTCTGAACATTCCACAAACTCTCACGCACACCGCCGATAAGACGGTCAAATACGTAGCTGTGATAATCATGTACCGTAGTTGGCTGCGACACAAGGTGAGCCGTACCGGGCACCATTGACTGAATGTTATACTTACCACGACGAACACGCTTAATTGGTACCGTGTTCATATCAGCCTGTCTTGCAGGCATAAAAGTTGAAAACAGGTCTAAGCTCAAATGATTTGGCTCAACAAGTTGAACCAACAATTCAGCAAACGCTGACCTACCTAATTGAGAAGTACCTGCAGTCTTAGCTACTTCAGCAACAGACTTTAACAAAGCATCTTTATTCATTCGTTATACTCCCATGCTGATGTACAGAACGCCGGTATCAGGTGCATACCGCTCGACTATACCAATTGCGTGTGTGTTGTTATTAGTGTAGACCAACTTCCCAGACGTACCAACAGCGATCATGTTACCGGGTACGCGAATATTAGCATCATCTACAAAACAATTTACAGTTAAGCCAATTCGTCCGTTATGCAACGCAACAAGCTCGCCACTATACACAAGGGGCTCGGCCCACATACTGCGCGGCACTAGGTACTGCTTTTTGTAGAAAGTAGGATCGCCGTAAAGCGAAGCATCATTCAAGTCGTATACACGAGTCGATGGAACGCTATACCAGTCCTCATAGGTCGGACGAGGAAAGTTGTCGGGCGGGAAGAACGCAATGTACACGCCGTGCTGCTGATTTGCAGAAGCATACGTTACACTAGGAAGATCTTCTCTCACACCCGAGGCGGTCAAGGTAACAGCGCGGCCTTCCATAATGGTGGCGGCTGCAACACCCTGAGCGCTGAATTGAGTTGATACAATAACAGCCATTAAATTTCACCTCTCAAGATTTTTTTAAGCTCTCCTGCTAATTTCTTAGGATCGCGAGTGTCAAACTCAGTATTAGCAGTGGGCTCTGGAACCGGAATTGAATCTTTCTTTTCCGATACGGTTTTACTATTCTTAGTCATATCCAAAAACACTTTTTGGAATACGGAGTCATCCATAGCTAGATAAAACTCAAGTCTCTCCGCAAGTTCCGATTCAGAAAAGACTGTACTAAGCTGCTGCATTAATACATTCTTCCGCTTCTCGGCTTGCGCTTGCCGCTCTGCTTCTTGGTATTGCGTGATCTGACTTTGAAGTTGATCAATGACTCCCTCCTTTTGAGTAACAAGAGCATTTAACTCCTCTACTCTATCTTGTAATTCTTTAAGCTCCATAGACGTTTTTTCGGCAACGCTTAGTAACGGCGTTCTGTTTCCATAAGCTGGAGTATCAACAATACATGTACCAGCAAAGGTTACATTCCGCAACCATCGTACGCCACTATCCTCCTCAGAATGAGTATAATAGACTTCCCAAGACGTACCAATAAAACCACCATCAGATGCCTGACTTTTTACAAGGTCATATATCGCAGGGTACTCGTCTTTCCATATAAAAGCGCGTGACTTAATAACATCTTTTCCATTATGCGTATCAAGAAAAGAGTCAACAATTGCGCCAATAGGGTGCGCTCCTGCGTGACCTCCATAAGAATCGCCATCTGACGAAATTTTAATTGGAGTCAACTTAGAAGTTTTTATAATATTTTCAGCCTCTGCCCGAGGAATTCCTTCTCCGTTGGCATTGGGCTCAAAATCAGTAAGAATCAAAAAGATTTCTTTAAGAAATGGGTTCAGTAGTTTATCTTCAGTAAGATAAATTGCACCATTCACAGATGCTGAACTTTTTTTGTCAGCGGCATCCATTTGCTTCACCAGCTTAGAAAACCAACTTCTTCCAGCACTTCCTCCCCAAAGCAACCAAGAAACCCACGCGGGTGAGTCTTTGGGCGCATTAGCGAATCGCGCATTTCTCCCATAAAACCGATTACCCATTCGGGCACGCTCCGGACTTACAGGTTTACCTTGAGTATATTTTCGAGCCCATAGCACAGTGGCTGACTCCAAACCATCCCCACTTAAGCCTTTTTCATGTAAGACTAAACCACGTTTTGCGGCCGCCTTTACACCAGCCGGTGGAGAAAAATCAATGTTACTATAGCGTGCAGCCATTGCCATGTCTTCTTCTGACTCTGGCTCTTCTTCTTCCTCTGGGGATTCTCCTAAATACTCATTCTCAATTACCCAGAATTTACAAATTGCTTCAGGCTCGATTTGACCCTCTACAATCGAACAAGACTTACTATCGTAACTAAAAAAAGCACAGTTAGCACAGATTAGACCTTCCGATTTAAATGGATTGTTTTCAGCCGGTGTGTAGTGAGATCCTTCACTATCTATACCGGGCCCAAATTTACCAAACTTATCTGTTAACTCAATTAAATCAGTTATTAAATCCTGCTGTCTATCACTCAGTGAATCATCTATTGGATCACTCATTAGGCACCTCTTGTTATATGAAGTTCGTACGTTCCGGCATCTGTTTCTGCAGGCTCAAAGGTTATAATAAAAGCGTTTACTGGATAAGCTAAAGCAGGTATACCAATTAATGAACCGGAAGCAGTTATTGTGGCCGCAACCACTCCATAACGAACGTCAGCATTAGTACTGAAAGTACCCGCAAGAATATCTCGAGTCTTAGAACCCATATCAGTGTAAATTGAAATCAAACCAGACACGGGTGCAATAAAACTAAAACTTAATGTCCTCCATCCACTACGGATCATCGGTATGTAAAAATGTCTAGCACTTGTGTTGGTTAATTGAAAAAACTCGCCATTTGTATTAAGTACGTTTAAACCAACGGATGAGTAAACTCCAGAAATTACAAGAACGTCATCGTAACCTGAAGAGGATCCCCCAATAAGCTCGTTCACTCTACCGTCACCGGCAGTTTTAATTCCACCGCGAACAGTCAGGCGAGCTACAGATAACTCAGTATCCTGAAGCTCAGTAAACGAATTATCTATTGACTCTTCGTAGTACACACCACCTACTGGAAATACAGTCGAAGCAGCATTTAAGTTAGAAACGTAGTTTCCAGAAACTGCAACGGCAATCGGAATTAAATTAGAATTATTTCCAAGCGGAATTCCTTCCGGAGAAGTTAACACAAATTGTTGATAATGCACCGTTTCTGCATTCTCCTGCAGCTCAACAGTACCAACGGTGACATTAACAGTTGATGGAATATTTATCGGCATAAAGTCCCCCCTAATAATGAATTTTTTTATTTGTCACTTTTAATCTTATTGAGAATAGTACGTACACTTTCTCGCGAAACAACTAAACCTGACTCCTGACATAAACTTGTAATTTTTCGAATTGAGAAACTATCTTGATATATAGATCTAATATACGATTCAACTAAATCGGTAGTTCTTGGGCGGCCTCTTGACTTGGATGAGCCCCATTGGGGTCTTGGTTCTTTAGGTAAAAAATCTACTTCAAAATTAGTTGATTCCTGCTTAGTTATCCTGCGTTGTTTTCTCTCCATTTGTACAAATTCAGAAAACCACGCTTCTTTTTCATAGGGCCCATATAATATGCGGCAGGACTTACATAAAAAATCACTGCGCTGCTTACGCTCATCACAAAATAAACACTGTACGTATCTCATTCGCCTCACCTGACCAGAAATTAAGTGCATATACACCTACTAGTATTTTACCACATATTTTTTAATTAATCCACAAGTTATCCACATTAACATAAAGTTATCCACATGTTATCCACATTAATTAGTAATTATATAAAAAATACTCATCTAATTCTAATGCAATTCTAATAAAAAAGCTTGACATCATATATTATAATTTTGTTGGGGAAATAAAAAATAAGATTTAAAAAAAATTTAATTGACTAGACTGGCTAGACGCTGTGGGTATTCGTTGGCTTGACAATGTGGTATAATGATAGTCCAGACATAGAGGAGGAGAGTATGAGCGATATATACTGCATTTTTGACACCATGTTTTATGTGCGTCGTGTTGGTGAGCGCTGGCGATGGGAGGCAGATGCCTACCCATATGGATACCACTACTCACCGTGGTATGACATAAGAGTCGAGCCAAGCATCGAACTTTTCAGGCAATTTGTGGCCGATTCAGTAGGATTAAACCAAACATAGAGAGGATAGACCATGGGACGACGACGAAAAGACGCACCACCGACGCCGCCGATTCAGTCGGTGCATGTGCGCATACCGCTGCCGATGCTGCGCATTGTCGGCGCACTGGCAGACAAGAAAAAGCAAAGCCGCAACACAATCATCGTGGACATTTTGGCCAAGGCGACGAAGCGGTATATGAAGGACGAGGTGCAAGGATGACGTACAAAGTATATTGCATTGAACATTTGGACACGGGTATGAAGTACATTGGCATCACTGGTGATGAATTGCGTATTCGATGGCGCCAGCACTACAACGACCCCAACAGCGCTGTCTACAATGTACTGCGACGTGATGGTCATCGCATGACAATGACGGTGCTGGAGGAAGTGACGACGAAGGATCATGCGCTACGCCTTGAGCAAGAGTATATTCGTGACATGGGCACCGCTGAGCCGTATGGATGGAATCGAAGGATAACAGCAATTAAGCCAAAGGTGTGGAATCGTATTGCAAGACCCCATTCACCCATCAGTTATCATGATGATGATACATTGAAATTATTGTGCCAAGAATGTGGCGGCGAATGGACTCATATCGAGGATATGCAGTCAATGCCCAGCGGTGAGTACAAAAGTGATTCTTGGAAGTACAGTTGTCATGTCATTACATATTGGTGTGAAGGCTGTCATGAGGATGATAAGCCATATTAAATATTCTATCATATTTATTAATTAATTTGTTTATTAATCATATATATGGTATTATAATAACTAACTTATTAATATTATTACTATTAGTAAGTTGGCGATTTTTTTTTTCAATTTTTAGGGGGAAGCCGTATGAGCTATCAAGATTTTGTGGTGTCTACAAAGCGCTATAGTCGCGATTATGCAGTAATTTATCCCGCTTTAGGATTAGCATCCGAAGCTGGAGAAGTAGCAGGAAAGGTCAAAAAAGTACTGAGGGATGCCGCTGGTCAACTTGACGTTGAGCAAGCAAGTAAGATTATTGATGAGCTTGGAGATGTACTTTGGTATGTCACTTGTCTTATCGATGATCTTGGATACACATTAGATGAAGTTATTGAGCGCAATACTGCTAAGCTTGAAGCACGCGTGGCTAATAACACAATTCAAGGTAGCGGAGACAATCGTTGAGTACGCCGCTTCGTTATACTGTAGTAGAGTACCGAGAACAGGAAGATGGGTCATTCTACGTTCGCTACGCTATTAAACATCCGGCGGAAGACAATCTCGAATTTCATGAGATTTTGATTCCATATAGTGGAGAAGAGCCTCAATTGTTTCTGAACAAGCTACGAAACTTTATGATTGCTCAACTTGCATTTGTTCATAATAAACGACAAGTACAGTCCGCTATGAAGAATTTTTCGTTCACTGACCCCACAATTAATTTTACTTTAGGAGTATAAGATGCCGCTTAGTTCTTATTTTTTGAGTCAATATCCTGACAACCCAGAGTGGCCAAGTCTGCTGGGTCAGTTTGTATACCTTCGTACGTACAGTCGTTTCATTCCCGAACTGAAACGTAGAGAGACGTGGAAGGAAACTGTCAAACGCGTTGTTGAGTACAGCATGTCTCTGGATACCTCTTTGTCAAGTTCGGATCGTTGGAAATATAACGAAGAAGCAGAGTCACTGTTTGACTACATGTTTAATTTAAAAGTATTTCCCGCAGGACGTACTTTATGGACTGGTGGAACAGAGGCAGCAAAGAAATATCCGCTGTCTAACTTTAACTGTTCGTTTATGATTGTAGATGATTTTCAAGCATTTTATGATGCTTTTTATCTCATGATGCTTGGAACAGGTGTTGGCTTTCGAGTGCTTCCTTCGGATGTCGCTCAACTACCTAAAATTGTTCGCAATGTACAAGTAACTCATCAAGAGTATGCACCTGTAGCTGCCGCAGATCGAAGCGATCTTACAGAATTTTATCGGATTTCTAAAACAGAGGCCATGCTATGCATCGGTGACTCTAAAGAAGGATGGGTAGACGGCCTTAAGTGGTTATTGCATTGTTATACTGACGGCATTCACACACTTACAATAAACTATAATTACGTGCGTCCAGCAGGTGAACAGCTCAAAACGTTTGGCGGTCGTGCATCTGGGCCGCACGCACTAATGAACATGTATTCAAAGATTGTTGAGACACTGAGTCACTACAATGCTGCTGAGTACTCTAATATTACAACCATAGAAGCAATGGATATAATGAATCTTATTGGCGAGGCTGTTGTAGTTGGCGGTGTTCGTCGTTCTAGTGAAATCACTTTGTTTGACATTAACGACATCGATATTTTGAATGCAAAGAAAGATCTGTGGACCGATCCGGCCAAGGAGTCAAAGCGGTTTCGTTCTATGAGCAACAACTCAGTATTTTTCCGACAAAAGCCAACTGAGCGGCAGCTAAAAAATATTTTCGAGCGCATCGTAAATAACGGCGAGCCCGGTTTTATTAATGCCGAGGCCGCAGCCTACCGACGCCCTTATTACGCGGGGACAAATCCCTGTGCTGAGATTCTTCTTGCAGATAACGGCGTATGTAATCTCTCAGAAGTCAATGTACGTGCGTTCGTTCACGGTGCCGGTACAGAACGTCCGTGGCTTGACTTAGATGGGCTTAAATGTGCGGTACACCTTGCCACGCGAATTGGAGTCCGTATGGCCACGCTGGAGCTTGAACTTCCGCATTGGAATAAAGTTCAGGCTCGCGATCGCTTAACTGGCGTATCTATGACTGGATATGTAGAGGCTATGGACGCACTACGTGTTAGTACTACTAACGCAGAACAAGATCCTGTACGCGTTGTAGTCAATGACGGAATTAGCTATTACACATTGGCAGCAGTGCTTTTTCAGTTACGTGACATGGCTATAATTTCGGCACGCGCCTATGCAGATGCGTTACGCATTCCAGTTCCGCTATTGGTTACCTGTGTGAAACCGTCAGGAACGCTGGCCCAGCTTCCTACTGTATCTTCTGGTGCTCACGCGTCATACGCTCCGTACTATGTACGCCGTGTTCGTATCTCAAGTCAAGATCCACTTGCTATGGCAATGAAGTCAGCTGGTTATCCAATTTATCCAGAGGCTACGACGTGTTTACCGGATGTGTATGATGGGCTTTCTGTAGCAGATAAGGAAGCAAAACTTAAAGAGGCTCATACATGGGTAGTTGAGTTTCCAATTAAAACCTCAGCACCGAAGCCTTCATCAAGCGAGTCAGCAGTCGAACAACTTCGCCGCTACTTTATCTTGCAGAACTACTGGAGTGATCATAACACGTCAATTACAATTACCTTCGATCCATCAGAGGTAAAAGAAATTATTGAGTTGCTCTTGAACAGATGGGATGATTATATTGGTGTCTCATTTCTGCCCAAGTTTACAACTGCGTACCCATTGATGCCGTACGAAGAAATCTCGTATGATGAGTATGAAAGTCGTAAAGACGCAGTCTCTAACGTGACTGGTCAATCTATTATCGCGCTGCTAACTCAATTTGAAAATATTGAGGTAGACGATGATCTCGGCAGTGACTGTGAAGGCGGAGCCTGTCCAATTCGGTAATGACAATTTAATAAGGACATTGGTAGAAGATAGAGTACAGTTTTGTGCTCTATCTTCTACCAGAAGGGGAAATAATGGCTAAAAATCGTAGGTTTACTGAGATATTAAAAGACTATTCGGACAAATATGACTTAGCCACGCTTTCGTCGCCGAATGATCGAGCAAATCTTGAGATGCTAATTAATAATCAGGTTATTGTGGAAACTATTCAGGCAAAACTTCAAGAACTTACCGCGGATGACCCCGTTGATAACATAGATATGATTCAGCGACTAGGATCTTCTTTAAAAGATATTATTGAGCGAAACCTCCAATTGGAGCGGGCGCTAGCTCTCGACCGTAAGACACGTACTAGTGACAAGTCAGAGTCAATCGCTGAGTACATAGTTAACCTAAAAGCGGCCGCTCAGGATTTCCTTGAGCGTCGCTTAGTGAGACTTTATTGCCCTGAATGCAAAATACTACTTGCTCGATTTTCCATTATGCATGACCACTCACGATTTACTCTTAAAGTTAATTGCAATCAATGCAACAAAGCAGTGAGCGCGGAGCGCGAGGAGAAGGATATCTTCTTTGACATCGCCGACTCAAATTGGCGTAAAAAACATCGTTACACAGTAGTAAACTCTAAAAAATCGGGTTCTACTGCTGGTGACAACGATGATGACCTAGTTCTATCAGATGATCTTAGTCAGGAGAGTGAGGATGCTTAAAGCAAAACTAGAGGATAGTGACTTTGCTTTGTTAGAAGTTATAGAAGATCCTATCTGGTTAAATGAATTTTTGCGATCGACAAACACAGCTGACATGAATAAAGAAAATTGGCCAGTTGAGGAATTTTTCTTTCGGCCGTATCAACGAGAGATTCTGAGTGATCAGTCTGCTCATATCGTTGTAACTGGCGGTCGCGCTATTGGTAAGTGTCAACCCGCATCAGCACGCATATTTACAGATCGTGGGTATGAAACAATTACTCAACTGTTAAAACGAAAATCATTTATCACTTATGGTTATTCTCCTTCTGGTGTGTTTACTCAGCGAAGAGGTTTTTTACGTAAAGATCGTTGGAAGCCTATATGGACTATTTACACATCCAGCGGTCAGCAAGTGAAGGCAACAGACTTACACCCAATACTCACTCCAAAAGGTTTTATTCTTATGGGGGATTTAGTTATAGGGGATTTAGTTGCAGCAGTGGGGAAGTTACCTACTGATCATTGTATTTACGACACGCTTTCATGGCATGAGTTACGCGCTCTTGGATATCTCGCGTCGGGATCGGTGTACCACAAAGCATCAGTAGGAATAAAACCACGATTTAAAAAAATTGATGCTGAATTGCAGGATATCGCACATCATCTCTACTTGACGTATCGCAAAGAAGAAAACGGCGCGGTATTCCTAGAGAGAATCAAAGCTGGTGGAGTGCGTCACTACATGAATCAATTAAAAATTGAGTTAAATTTAATGGCCAAGGACGCACGGCAGGTTTTTAGACTTGACTGGCTGAAAACACAGCGCGTGGAAAACATTAGAGCGTTTTTAGAAGCTGCTTACGCACAATACGGTGTTCTATCATTGGAAACTGTAAAGATTCGCTTACTAAACGAACAATATGTTCGTGATTGGCAAGAGCTTCTTTTGTACTTTGGTATTCGAAGTACTAGCAAGAAGTTGACTGACCATTCTACAGAACGTCATATTTTTCAGATAGACGACTCAGCTTGGGAAGTAGAAACACTTGATCGCGTAAACGCTTTGCGGTTTTGGCAGGAATTTAAATTACCCGGAGTAAGTGTATCGCTTACTAAAGAGACTGCTCCACCTGCATCAACAATTGAGTGGGATCGAGTAACGGCTAAAATCAAAGGTGGTCGAGCGCAGACATACTCAGTTCATGTGTATCAAGATGAAACTTATATCTCAGAAAATGTAATTGTCCACAACTCGGTTATTCTTGAGGACTTGCTAACTTATCAAATAGTTAACTCAACGATTGAGTTTCCAAAAACTCCCGAACAACTTTTAGTAACGCCTAATACCAATCAGCTTACGCCAATACTAGACCGGGTAATTCTAAAGTTTACTACAAGTCCCTTATTGAAAGATTTCTTAAATAACAATATCAATCGAGCAAAAGGTACTTTAGATTTTCAAATGGGAACAAGGAAGCACCGCCTTTATGCGCGTATCGCAGGCAGTAAAGAAGCAAATAATCTTGTAGGTCTTCACATTCCTAAAGTGACCGGTGACGAGTTTCAATTGTTTCCGATGACCGCATTCTATCAGCTGCAGCCGACGATTAACACATGGGAGCCTAAAGTTCAGGAAGTATACTGTGGAGTGCCCAATGGCATGAGAAACACCGCGCTATATGTGCTTGATGTAAAAACGCCTAAATTTAAAAAATATCGTATCCCTGCTCCAAATAATCCGTATTTTACAAAAGAGGATTGGGACGATGCCATTCGTCGATACGGTGGGGAAAATGAGGATATATTTCAACAGCTCATTTTAGGTAAGCATGGATCGCCAAGTTTTCAAGTAATCTCGCGAGACCAGATGAAAATTCAACCATATGATTTTTTCTCTTATCAGTATACTCAGCGCGAGAAAGACAGCGGTAAGTCTATCTCAGAATCACTTCCTATTACTTTATTACCGAAAAATGACGGTATTGTGTTTGCTATCGACACTGGATTTTCTGATCCTACCATAATTCAAGTCTTTGCAAAGGTAGACGATACTTGGCGATGCTACGTACGTTACAAAGTACAGCGTATTGACTATCCTGAGCAAGAAAAAATTATTGACTATCTAGCTCGCGGTTACGGGGTAAACAAGATTGCGATTGATGTCGGTGCCGGTGGCGGTGGTGCTGGTATTGTTCAGAGTTTAATATCTCGACCAGAATACGCGTCTGGGATGTATAACAAAAGAATCATTCCCGTTCAGTTTAATGAAAAGATTGCGGTCGGTACTATTCAGGACGGAACGCAAATCTCTGAGTCATTTAAGGCGTGGGCTACAAGCGAGTTGGTTAAGCACATACAACGTCAAACGATTGCCTTTTCCGAAGTTGATGCAGAGGGGGTCTCTCAGCTGGAGAGGGTAGCAAGGCAGCGTAGAACAAGCGGCCACGTTCATTACTTCGTCGTCTCTCCAAGAGGGCACGGCGAAAGTACAGACGATCATATCTACGCTAGCTATCTTTGTTTTATCGCCGCATTACGCGAGCAAATTGAAGTAGTCACACGAACCGGATTAGCCCGCGCAGTGACTGCTAACACAGTGAGGTAATTTATGTCTAACTTAACTAAGGCGGTCTCAAGCTTTACACCTAATCCTATATTCATGTACAACTTGAATACAGTTGGGTACTATGACCCGGCGCAGGTTCCTTTTGATAATTCACGGAAGTATAAATATCACGATCTTATCGTGTACTGTCGTCACTTTTACGAGAGAGACACAATTGCGCGGACCGTGATAAATCGTATGGTCAACCTTGCAATAACACGTTTGCGAAATCGTAAAACAGATCAAGATCAAACCGTTTTAAAGTTTTATGATGCGGTTGCTCGAAAACTACAACCCTTTTTAAAACATATGGCTACTGAGTATTTTATTCACGGTATGGCCGTACCCGGTATCACGTACAAACAAATTATGCTGAATAGGTTAGACCCTTCACTCGGTCGTAAGCGCGTCGAAATACCAGACAGCATGTGGGTACGAAATCCCGCAAACATTAAGCTACGTAAAAGACCAAATGGTTTTGAGCGAGCAGTTTACATTGAAATTCCACCCGAAGAAGCTACATTCATCACTTCTAAAGGTAAGCGTAGTGATGGTACGGATGATTCGGCCGCTTTTAAAGAACTACAGCGCACAAGCCCGGCATATGTTAAAGCGGTACTTGCAGGTCAGCGACTTTTCCCTATTGAAGAAAAACCGTTGTTTGCCGATATTGTTTCGTACAACGATTACCCATTACCGTTTCTTCAAAACGCATTGCGTGCGATGCAGCATAAAGAGTACTTAAAACTTATGGACCAGACAATTGTGTCGCGTTCTATTGAATTACTCCGACAGATTAAGATAGGTAGCGATCAGTTCCCAGCAACGCAGGACGATATAGAAGCAACGCAGCGAGCCATTACAGATGCTGCGGCATCTGGAGATCGTGTATTTAACTTGTTTACAAATCACACAGTGGAGATCAAGTGGGTATTACCACCACTCGATGCGTTACTAAATGAGGGTAAATATGCAGAACCAAACGCTGATATCTTTCTTGCACTCGGATTCCCGCGGATTCTTACCGTGGGTGAATCTCTTCGAAGTAATTCGTCGGATAGTAGAATTGCATCCCTAGGACCAACAGCAACGTTAACAGAGCTTCGTGAGCGTGTTCTGCAATGGGTTCAGTGGTTATACGAAGATATTGCCGCCCGCAATGGCTTCTCCGAATGGCCTGAACCTTATTTCTCACCGATTCAGTTTCAAGACATGACCGCACTTACTCAATTTGCAATTCAAGCGCAGCAAATAGGATCTATATCGAAAGATACAATTGCTCAACTGTATGGATCAACCTACGAAGAGGAGCAGGCTAAAATTCAATTCGAGGTGTCAAATGAGTCTAATACAAGTCAACCCGGACTACCAGAAGAATCTCCTTCTCCCGCCGGGTCAGGGGTATAGTTTACGTAAAACAAATCAACCCTATCAATCTTTAGTGGTACACACAACAAACGGAAAAGCAGGTACTAAATTTGAAAACGAGGTCAAGTTCCTTGCAAATTCTAAGAATGTATCGGCGCATTATATAATTTCTAAAACTGGTATAATTCAGCAAATCCTTGACCCAGCAGAATATGTTGCATGGCACGCAGGAGAAGTCGCAAAAGAACAGTATAGTAATCTTTATGCTATTGGCGTCGAAGTACATTTCTCACCTGCTGAGATTTACTGGACGGGTAAAATGTGGGGAGCGCTTACTGCATTGAGTCGAGTGTACGCTAATTTAGATATTGTAACGCATCGCCTCATTGCAGTTCCGAGAGGTAGAAAAATAGACCCATCTGGAGTTACCGACTTACAGTTTACCTCTTGGAGACGTGATTACCGAAAATCTCACAGGTATGCAAATCTTGTTGCAAATGCCAATGTGCGGCAGTTTCCTCAAATAACTTCAACAAATATAATTCAGGTGTATCCAAAAAATTTGGAAGTAGTTGTTAATTCAATACCTGTAGAAGGTGATATTTATAATAACTCGAATTTATGGTATTACTGTAATTGGTTTGGGTATGTTCACTCTTCGCTACTTTCCCTTGGAGGTGAAGTGTGAATGAGACCACTTTATATGCGGCAATAAGTTCTGTCGCTACTCTAGTTGTTGCTTGGTTTTCTTTTAAAAAAAGTTCACAGAATGCTGCTGATAAATTTCAGCAAAGTTTACTTTCACGTATCGAGACACTCGAGGAGGATAATCAAGTGTTACGAAAGAAAAACGAGGATCTATTAAATTTAAATCTTCAGGAACGTGAAAAACAACTAACTCTCGAGCAAAAGATAGTCTCAATTGAGAACGAGAAGTTAGCAATGTTGGATCGTATTCAGCATCTCGAAAAACAAGTCGAGAGTCTGATTACACAACTAAATAAACAAAAAGGAGTCTAACATGGACGAAAAAACAATGGAGCTACTTTTTCAATTAATTACGGGGGTGATGATACCATTTGCTGTTTCTGTTTTAAAGCAGGTTCATTGGTCAGCATCACAAAAGTTTATGATTGCGTTTGGTATTTCTGTACTAGCTTCGAGTGTTATCCCTATTCTTAAAATGGGCAGTGGTCCATTTGATGGGGCTTTAATGCTTGAGTCCCTGACAGTTATATTTACAACTTCGCAGGTTGTATACAGGTCAATTCTTAAGATGATGGCTTTTGAAGAAGCACTCAACCCGCAAGCCGCGCTAGTGAGTATTATTAAGGATCAGATTATACCTTACTTAACCACAATTGACCGACAGACTGCAACTGAAATTTTAGATCCTAGTACTCAAAAGTCAATAGAAGTAAATGTACGAGAAATAGAATAATTTTTAAAAGTGACCTTTAGGTACTTCTAAAGGTCACTTTTTTTATTTTACTTTTTGTCGAAAATATGTTACTCTGAGACGAGTCTATATGAAGGAGGACCTATGGAAAATCCTTTTTACAAGCGATGGTTGGCGAAACGAACCGACGGAAGTCTTGTCGAGGTTGAAACTTACACAGAGCACGCAGAGGTACTGAATGCCGATGGTACTGCTGCCAAGTTATTACACCCGTCTATCATCGTTAGAAAGACGCGTAGAAAGGCAAAAGAACGTGAGTAGTTTTATTGCGAGTATTGTGATAAGCTGGTGTGTTTCCGGAATATGCTGGGTAGAAGAAATATCTCCCGAAGCACAGGCAATAGCCGCCTGCGAATCCGGTAATACAATAACACTAGGGTCGCTTAATTGGGCCGCAATTAATGTAAACGTTGATGGTACCATTGATGGAGGGGCTTTTCAGTTCAATAATTACTGGGTCTGGAATAGTCAAGACCGGTGGGTGATGCGTCCAGTAGCAAAGCGTATTGGCATTACTAGTGACGCATTATTTCTACGGTACCCCGCGGCGGACGTTGCCGACCCGTATGTACAGTATCAAACGTTTATCTATCTTTGGGACAATGGATATGGATGGCAGCACTGGTCAGCATCTCGTCCGTGTTGGTCAAAATGGCTGACCGTCCAAAAAGGACGAGCGGTTTGGAAAAATTAAGAAAGGGGTGTGTATGAAGGTACGATACGGCATTATTACGCTAAATCAATTTGAGTGGGTTATTGACAAGCACTTACCAAGTGTTAACTTTGATCTTGTTGACGCAGTACACCTGCATGTCAATAATTCGCATGAGCTTGAGTATCACGGCAGTCAGCAATCTCTCTGGGATATTATGACTACTGTCGCAGACAAGCACAACATGATTATCTCTGATTCAACTAAAAACGAAGGTGTTGCTCCGGGATGGAATCGTCTCTGTAAAACAGCGTTTGCTGAGGGATGCCACGCAGTGATTATCGCGAACGACGACATTATTCTTGATCCCGGGTCGTTGGCGCGTGTTATTGAAGCATTACATACGCATCCTTTCGTGTGCTTTAGCGACGCAGGGCACAATGCATTTTCCCTTTTTGGGATGCAGCGGATGATCTACGACGTTGTTGGTGAGTTCGATGAGCAGTTTTGGCCAGCATATTTCGAAGATAACGACTATGCTATG
>Ga0255177_1000305_pt1 | contig 17249 bp, 8 predicted proteins | sample Atl_Atlam_RepB_8_2_FD_183641 | JGI IMG/M metagenome (GOLD analysis project Ga0255177, IMG submission 183641) | Freshwater microbial communities from Altamaha River, Georgia, United States - Atl_Atlam_RepB_8d | ecosystem: Environmental > Aquatic > Freshwater > River | place: USA: Georgia...
ACTGCTCTATCACTACAAGGTAACAATGCTCTATTCATTGATAAATCACAATCGGAGAGAAAGGACTTGTTGGCTCAGTTTATGGGATTAGATATATTTGATAAGCTGTATGAAACGGCAAGTGAGGAAATTAAGGAAGTGGCTGCACTAATCAGAAATTTCAAAAGGACGGATTTTACGACTGAATTAGCCCAAAAAGAAACCGACTTGAAATCCCAAAAGGAAACTCTGAAAGAACTTAACAAAACCCAAAGAGAGCAGAATGAAAGTAAAGATGGAATTCAAAACCAAATTACGGAATTGAGTAAATCTATCACCCCAATAGATAGTAAGTTAGATTTGGTTGCATTAGAGAATGCGGAGAGCACTATTGAACGCAAAATCCAAACCAATGAAAGTGATAAGGAAACTAAAATAGCTAAAATAAACGAATATATAGAGTTATTAGGAGAGGTTTCTCAATCTATTAACGAACATGCAGAAGTAAACGGAATACCAATAGATGAAGCTAAGAAGGAGTGGGATTTGGCTAAGGGTAAAATTGTAGAAGTTCAACAACAAATAGATAAGTTAGAATCTCAATATGAATCTAATTTAGAAAAACTAAAACATTTAGAGCAACATGAGTATGACCCTAATTGTCAGTTTTGTATGAACAATGTATTCGTAAAGGATGCTATTCAAACTAAAGAAGTTGTTAAAACACAAGAAGCTCAATTAGAAACTCTTAATATTGCACATCAGGCTTTAATCAAAGCAACCGAACCATTTTCGGAAGTAGAAGATGTTTGGGCTAAATTAGTTGAATTAAGAAACAAATACACTAGAGGTGTGGTGGTTAAGGAAAAGGCCGAAGCTGAATTAAATGGATTGGAAACACAATCACAACTTTTGCAAACTCAATTAGAAGGTGTAAAGGCTGATAAGAAACGTTACTTTGATAATGAAGCCACAATTAAAAAGAATGGTGAATTGAACGAACAAATCAAAGGGTTGGAAGATGAAAAGAAAGAAATTGAAAAGAAAATAAAAGATACAAATAAACAAATTCTTTCAGTAACTGGAACTATTGGTTCTATTGAATCTTTTATTAAAACAACTAAAGATAAGATGGATGAGGTTAAAGAATTAGAACATAAGAATACCTTATACACTTACTATTTAGATGCGGTTAAGAAAGATGGTGTTCCATACGAATTGATTTCCAAAGCAATGCCTGTTATTGAGAACGAAGTAAACAATATCTTAGCTCAGGTTGTGGACTTTTCACTTTCAATGGATACCGATGGAAAGAACATTAACGCTAAGATAGTTTACGAAGACCAGGAGTGGGCTTTAGAGATGTGTAGTGGTATGGAGAAGTTCATTAGTGGATTAGCGATTAGAGTGGCTCTAATTAACATATGTGGGTTACCTAGACCTAACTTCTTAGTAATAGATGAAGGGTTTGGTACATTGGATGCAGATAACCTATCTTCATTGTTTATGATGATGCAGTATCTTAAAACTCAATTCGATTTCATTTGGGTAATTTCTCACTTAGAACAAATGAGAGATATTGTAGATGGATTGATTGAAATTAAAAAAGAAAACGGATTTTCTAAAATTAACTTTTAGAATTTACTGGTAATACATTTTTAGGTAGAGGTTTCTTTGAAGCTTCTACCTTTTCTTTTATAAGGGTTTCTACCAACCCATTTATTTTGTATCCTTTCTCTTTACAAAACTCCTTCAAAATTTGATGTATTTCGGCATCAATTTGAATCATTGCGTATTTTTTCATTACTTCTTTATTTTTCTTTAGAATTCTATATATAATTATGGAGATAAAAAATTATCCCAATATTTATTTTATATAATAACGAAAATAAATGGCAGTAATCAAAAAATATGGAGAAGTTTTAACACAAAACTTAACATCATTTGGAACATACATAGTTGATACAGCACCAAACTCACAGTACTTTAAAATTACAGAATTTAAAGATACATTTACTGGTGGTAAAAATGGATTTTTAATTGAAGGTTCTGAGCATCTAAAGGAAACTACAGAAGTTAAAGTACAAATTTTAGATGTAAATGGTGACTCTGTTTACTATGAACCTGGTAATGGTGTGCCTGAATACTATGAAGGTACTTCAAAATTAGTTGCTGTTTATGTTTATGAAGATACACCTATTGGTACTGCAAAAGTTACGGTATTGGGTGAATTAAAAACTTATGTAGATGATGGTGGAGTTGTAAGAGATATACCAGATGAGTGGAAAGGTGTTTATAATGTAAAATGGGAAAAAACTTTCCAAATAAATAGATTACTTTCCAATGAAGATAAAGTAAGATTTTATAGAAGACCTGTTGTTAATATTGATGAAATAGTAAAACCTATATTCAATAATGTAACAACAATAATCACACAAACCGGTTCTTTAAGTGGTATTGCACAAGCTCCAAGAGCAGGGCAATCTATTACTAATTATACTGCACCAACAACATATCTTTTATCAATTAATGATTCAACAAACTGGACAGGTTCTGTTGTTGGTACAAATATTGAAGTACCATCTTTAGGATATACAACTTTAGCAGATAGTGTAATTAATAATAAAGAATTATTAGTTAAAAATCCATACACTATAAATGGATTGGTTGCAAATTTTGAAAACGAAGGATATACAGCATCATTTAATTTTATTGAAGGGGTAAATAATTTAAAAACTGCATTAACTGGTTCTTTTGCAAAAATTACTTTATCTGATTTAACTACATTTGTTGGTGATTGTGCTAGAGTAAAAATATTTAGAAAATCACAATCCGATTTAGCTGATTATCAATTTATACAAGAAATAAAATTAGAATCAAATGAACTTTTAATTGATTTAGAATCATATACTAAAAATCAAGAATATTACGGAATATTTGATACAACAAATTATAAAAATTATTGGATGACATCATCTAATAATTTAACTACAACATTTAATCAAAATTATTTATACGATTCGGTAAAATTAGATAGTACAAATGTAAATTATTTTCATACATCTAAATCATTAGATATTTCAGAAGGAATTGAATATACTCTTGGTTTTAATTTAAGAGTTGGCTCCGGTCAAGTATTAGCTGGTAATTACATAAAAGCTTTTATAAGTGGTTCAAGACAAACTACAATTGGTGGTTCTCCAAAAACTATTCAAATTGAACAAAATATTTCAACAATAACATCTGATAGTTCTCTTTTACAAAAAAACGAATTAACTGCAAATTTTAGCGCAGAACAAATTGATAATGCAAAATTATATTTTGAAGTAAAAGGAAATGGATGGTATATATCCGATGTTACTTTAAGAGCATCACAAGAAACAGCATTTTCACCAGATGAAATTACTTTTATACAAAGTGTTCCAAGAACTTTACCAGAAGAAACATTCTTATATCGTTTTGAGTTTTATGATATAAACAACAATTACATTCCTGTTTTAGTTGAAGCAACAAAAACATTTAATGGTGGTAATTTACAAAGAATTCAAAAAGGTTTAGTATTTACACCACGTTCATTACAATTTCAATTTGATTCTGGTTCAAGTCCAGTTCCACCAACTGTTGTTGGATTTACGGTAACAAAAAATTTACTTACAGGTTCTGTAACATATACTTCACAATCATTTGATTTCGATGGTAATGAATTGTTTGGATATCAATATACCGCATCTATAACAAATGGTGGTGGATATCCTGGTTTGTTGGATGGAATTACATCCGATGCACCAACTATGACAGTACAACATTTTACTGGTTCTAGAACTGATAAAACTATACAATTAGTAAAAATTACTGGAGAGGTTGAAGGATATACTGATACAGTGATATTCAGTAGAGTATTGGATGGATTTGGTGGCGTGAACCATTTAATTAGACCTTATAGAGGAACACAAATTAGAAATAGTAGTACCGCATCTTTAGAAATTCAAGCAATTCGTATTGATGGTGTTAATGATATTGAATTAAGTAGTTTAACAAAGCCAGAAAAAGGTTGGCCGGATAAACAATTACACATTTTAGTAACAGGTTCAGCTGCAACTGGATTTCGTGAAAAATTTGTAAACTTAGCATACGCATCATCTAGCAAATATGTAAAAGGATTAACAACAGGTTCTTTAGGTAGTGGTGAAATAAATTATAATGCAACATTTACAAGAGATTCTATTGATTTTAGAAGAACAATTTATTTAATATCTTCACAATCAGCAGCATCCGATTGGGCATACAATACATCAGGCTCAGTTTTAGCATCAATTATATTAGAAGATTTGCAAGATGGATTGGATAGTGGTGTTATAACTTACAATGCGGATTCATACACAATTAATCCAAGAACGGAAACATTATTTAGACCCGGTTTTGGTTTTGCAACTGCATCATTTAGTATAAGAGGAACTGCCGGTGGTAATGAATTTGTAACATCTTCATTTAAGATATTCCCATCAATGTCTATAAATAAAGATTTTGTTCCTGAATATTGGATGTATTATACAACACAAAGTTGTCATCCGACAATAACGGTAACTGCAGTTGATGATAATAAATTAACAATACCATCAAGAACAACATCTTCATTTGTTTCATCACCTTTATTACAAACTAAAAACTTAACATTAACATTTACTTATACTGAACCTTGGACTTCAGCATCAGTAAGTGTTGATAAAACATTTACTATTGTTCCAGAAGGTAAACCTGGAGATGAAAGTATTGTGTTTGAGATAACGCCAGCTAATGTAACTTTAGCAGCAAATTCTAAAGGTATTGTTAATGACTATAAACCTACTATAACTCAAATAAGATTAAAGCAAGGTTCTAGATATCTTTCATTTACCGGTAGTATATCTCAATCTGGTACATTCCATATAGCAACTGCTTCAATATACTCATCTAATATAACTGGTGGTTTAGTTTATTTTGATAATGCTTATACCGAATCATTAATAGTAAGTCAATCAAGTGGATTTATAAATTTAAGTGGTAGTATAACATATCCATTGATTATACATCCATATTATACATCATCAATTTATACTGCAAGTGTAGTACAACAATATACAAAAGTATTAGATGGACCTCCACCAATACAAATTGTAATTTCACCAACATCGGTAGCAATACCAGCAGATGAAGTTGGATATGTACCATCATATACAAATGCAAATACATCAATTATTGTAAAAGAAGGTGATGACTTTTTATTATATACCGCATCACAAGCACCTGGAACTTGGAAAATAAATTCAATAGAAACAAGAACAGGTAATGTTTGGAATATAAGAACCGGTTCATTAGTAACAGGTTCTGCTAGTAGTTCTTTTGGAACATTTAATCGTTTCGATTATCCATATGTATCCGCAAGTGCATTATATACAATTCAGGTATATCCATATGCATTAGGAAGTGGACATCAATACTCATCTTCAATTTATACACGTACACAAACATTTACAAAAAATGTTTCAGTACCAAATGCAAGAAGTGTTGAATTAAAAGCATCATCTGCAACTTTAAATTATAGTAGAGATGGTTATTTAGTTTCACCGGAAGATGCCCTTATTACATTAACAGCAACAGCATTTAATACTACTGGTTCTGTATTTTTTAGATGGTATTATATAGATACTGATGGAAGCGAAGTTATTTACCAAGGACCAGATCCTGAAACTACACCAGGAGAAAAAAGAGCAGAATTACAAATAGCAGCTTCGGATGCAGCAGGACCTGGTGAAAATAAAACTTGGAAAGTAAAAATTTGGGATGGTGATAATGATGGTTCTAGTGCTGTAGCTGCAGGTAACAAACCTATAAGAGCGGAAGGGCAAGTAACTCTTTCTGGTATAAAAGCTGGAGCCGATGCCTATAAAGTTTCTCCTGATAATATAAACTGCTCAATCTCAGCAGAATTATTTGATACAAACTTAGTAGGAACTGCAATTAAATTACCAACTTACAAAGGTACAACACCATTAACCAATGTTACAACTGGAGATTATCCAGCTCCACAACCAACTGATTATGATTATATTGGAGATTTAATTGGTATATTAGGATATTCTTCCGCATCAATTTATTACAAATCTCCTTGGATTACTTTAGCATCTAATAGAGTAACAACCGCACCAGCTGCAATGCCTAATATAACTTATTGGGATAAACCAGCAATAAATAAATCTGGAGAAGTTGTTTATAAAGTAGAATTTGAAGGATATTCAACAAACGTAGCAACAAACTTAGTATCAAGACCACCAACTCGTCAAACTGAATTTGTAACACAATCATTTGCTGTACAATTTACCGAACCTGCTCCATACGATGTTAAAATTCAAAATGATAGTGCTGGTGTTACATATAAAGTATCTGGAGAAATTGAATTAACACCATCGGCCAACATAATAAGAGCATATAGAGGTAATTATGAATTAACAAATCAACCTGGTGGATTTAGTGCAGCACAAATTGATGCATATGGTAGTTCATCCTATGAATATCAATGTACTGTTGAAATTACAGCAAAATCTTCTCATATAACTTTAGATAATGGTAATTTAATAGTTGGAAGTTTATTAAGTGGAACGCCAGCAAGTATGCCAGGAATTACTGCTTGGGCTGACCCTGAAAATAATCCAACAGCTGAAATTGTATATGGAGTAAATTGTGAAGGAAGACAAACAATTTATAAAACACAATCATTATCTGTTCAATTTGAAGGGGCAACCGGACCTGGTATTGTAATGAGAGGTGAGTGGTCAAGCGGTATAGATTATATTGGTTCTGTTGAAACAACAAATAATCGTAGAGATGCTGTTACTTACTTAGCAACGCCGGATACTGTAAAATATTACGCAGCAATAAGTGGTAGTGGACCCGCAACATATGACCAAAACGGTGTATTAGTAAATTATCACGCACCAACTCCTTCTGGTACAAACGCTTGGTGGGAATATTTGGGAGAAGAAGAATTCTTTGTTGCGGCTAAGATTGCAATTTTTGAAGAATCATATGTTAAGAATACAATTAATGTTGGTACTAAAAATGGTACTGGTGCATTTGCAAATATTGTAATAGCTGGTGGTAGAACAGACCCATATATAGCTATCGGACAAAACGCAACTATTGGTACATCAGGAACTGCTGGTTCTACATTAAATCCTGGTGGTAGTGTTATTGGATATGATAGACCTGGTATTTTCTTAGGAATATATGAACAAGGAGCTAGTGGTACAACTGGTAGATTTTCTATAAAAAATACTGCCGGAAATAGATACCTTAGATGGAATGGCAGTGGATTAGAAATTGCCGGAGATATAACGGTAACAGGCGGAGATGCAGCAACGCAAGCTGGAGTAAGTGGTTCGGTTGCATCTGGCTCATATACATCTATTAATGTAGCAGCAGCACAAGCAACTAGTGCATTAAATATATTTAGTGGTTCGTTAGGAGCTATGGCAGCTATTAATTCAATTGAAGCTGGAATGCCACAAACCTATATTGGGGCTGGTGCAATTGTAACTAATATGGTTGCAACAAATCTTATTACATCTACAAACTATTCTTATAGTTCTGGTAATTTTTCAAATGCTGGTACATTTATAGATTTAGCTGGTAGTACTATAAGAACCCAAGGATTTGCAGTTGATAGTGCGGGTAACGCATACTTTAAAGGAAACTTATCTGGAGCAAGTGGTACATTTACTGGAACTGTTAGTGTTGGTTCATCTCCTAATACAATTACATTAGGTGGTGGAGAATTAACTGGACCTGGCTTTACTTTAAATTCTTCTGGATTGGCTGTAACAAACGCAAATATAGCCGGTACAATTAATGCAAGTGGCGGTAGTATTGGTAACTGGACTGTGGACTCGGATACAGGAAATCTTAGAGATAGTACTAGTAGAATTTTCTTTGACCCATCATTACCTGGTTTAGCAATTAAAGAAAGTGGTACAACTCGTCTTAAAGTAAACTATGGAGCATTAACCGATTTAGCAGGTTCATCTATTAGTTTATCTGCGGAATCATTAAGTTATAGTAATAGTTATGCTGGTTCTGTGGGAGTGACTATTGATGTAGAAAGTAGTGGACAAACGTTTGCTGTACCATCTGGTTATTACGTTGACAGTAGTGTAATATACCCTTCAGTTTCTTTAGTTATAGATGCGTATGGTAGGTCAGGATATATGGACTTATATTGGGGGTATAGAATTTATGATGGGGCAACATTAGTTTCAGAAGTTGTTATAGCATCAGATTGGTGGAATGGTGGTTATTATAATACTTCAGCAAATTTCGGCGGATTTACAGGAACATTTGCATTCTCTCCACCAAATGCGGCATCAACAACATATACCTTTAAAACATTTTTTGTTTGCCAAGGTTATCAATATAATTCCGGTGGTGGTATGGGTGCATATTTTGATGTTTATTTTAACGCAACAACTCCATCAATATCCGCAACATCTAATGTAAACGTTGTGGAATTGACAAACGATGGTATTCAAGTAGCAACATCAACTGATAGATATATTAAATTAAAAAGAGAAAATAGTGCATCTACTCCAATACTGGATGGTAAAGGATTTATTCAATTAAATGGAGATGGTACTAATTCACTCATTCAATTAGCCGGTACAACAAGTGGTACTTCTATAAACGTAGCAGCTGGAACTGGTAAAATTAATACAAATGGTAACAATGTTGAAATCGGTTCTGGTAATGTTGTTTGGACTGCCGGAAGTAACACAGGTAGATTGTATAATCAAGGTGGTTTTCCGGGTGTGTATCTTCAAAACTTAGGTGGTGCTGGTGGCGGTACTATTAGAGGGTTGGAAATATCTTTAACTAACTGGTATATTGGTAGAAATACATCTGCTAGAAGATTTAAATTTGATATTACCGATTGGCAACCTGAATTTAATATTTTAGATGCAATACAACAAGTTCCTGTAAGAAACTATTATTGGGAAGTTGATAGAAACGAAGAAACGCCAGCTAAACAGGTCGGTTTAATTGCCGAAGAATTAGAAGATGCAGGATTTAATGATTGGGTAGATTATGATTGGTTTCCAAAAGACCCAAATGATCCTGATGGTGAAAAAGAATATTTAACATCTGGTATTGGTAAAGGAGAATTGGTATTTATTTTATGGAAAGCTGTTCAAGAATTAACCAAAAAAGTTAAAGATTTGGAAAATAAATTGAATTCTTAATATTTTGATATATATTTATATACAAACAATAATATGGAAAAACATACCGAAAAATTAGAGCAATCTCTAATAGATAGACTTAAAGAATTGAGAAATAAACAAACAGAATTAGTTTTAAGTATTGGTCAAATACATTTAGAATTAAAACAAATGAATTCTGCTATGGAAACATTAGAATCTCAATATTTGACAATTACAAACGAACTAAATGAAAAATTAAACGATTTGGAAAAAAAATATCCAAATGGCGAGGTTGATTTAGTTGATGGTATCGTAATATACGAAAAATAAATTTTGAAAATACGAAATAATTTCGTATATTTGTTTTAATAATAAAATTATGTCAAAAAAGAAGTTACTCTATGTGTGTCCACACTTATCTACGGGTGGACAACCACAATACACATATAAGCAAATTGAACATTTTAAGAATGATTTTCAAATTGAAGTTGTAGAAATAAATAATAGTGGTGGTGATGCGTATGTAGTTCAAAAAAATAGAATAAAATCTTTAGTACCTTTACATACACTTGGACAGAATAAAAAAGAAATATTCGATGTAATAAGAACGTTTAAACCCGATATTATACATTTCCAAGAAATACCAGAGTATGATTTACCAATTGATATTGTAGAAAAATTATTTTCATCTGAAAGAAAATACTTTATAATTTGTACAACACATGGTTCATTAACAAATCCTTCTGAAATCGTTTATCAACCTGATAAATACGTTTTAGTTTCTAAATGGAGTAAGCAAAGATTTGATGATGCTAATTTAGGAGTTCCAACTGATTTGTGGGAATATCCAATAGAAAATTATACATTTGATAAAAATGAAGCAAAAAAAGAAATAGGATTAGACCCATCATATAAACACGTATTAATGGTAGGTTTATTTTCACCTGGCAAAAATCAAGGAGAAATATTTTCAATAGCAAGGCAATTAGAAAAATATAAAATTAAATTTCATTTCGTTGGTAATCAAGCTATGAATTTTGAAAATTATTGGAAACCATTGATGGAATTTAAACCTGAAAATTGTATTGTTTGGGGTGAAAGAACCGATACTGATTTATTTTATAAAGCATGTGACCTTTTTTATTTTTCATCTAAATTAGAATTAAATCCACTATCACTTAAAGAGGCATTATCTTATAATATGCCTTGTATTTTTAGAAGATTATATACTTTTTTAGATACATACGATAATAATCCATTAGTATCTTATATTGATGATGATTTAAAAGTTACTAAAAGAATTATATTAGAAAAATTACAACCTGAATTTAATGAAATACCTGGTTGGTTTGCATATAAAGAATTATACAATAATGTTGTAGATGCAGCTAGTGATGATTCTTTATTTGTAGAAGTTGGTGCTTGGTTTGGTAAATCAACAAATTATTTAGCATCAAAAATAAAAGAGTCTGGTAAAAAAATTAATTTTGTAAGTATTGATACTTGGAAAGGAACTGATGATGAACAATTACATCAAACAATAGTAAATAGTTTTAGTGGGGATATTTTTTATGAATTTATAGATAATACAGTTCTTTCAAATAATTACGGAAATTTTCAATTAATAAAAGATACATCCAAAAATGCAGCAAATTGCTTTTCAAATAATAGTATTGATTTTATAATGATTGATGCTGGGCATTCATATGAAGCAGTTTTAGATGATTTAAACATATGGTATAAAAAAATAAAACCAGGTGGTTATATTTCTGGTGATGACTTTGGTGTATTTGAAGGAGTTGGTAGAGCAGCAAATGAATTTTTCTACGGACAATTTCAGCAAGGATTTCGTTCATTTATAAGAAGAAAACCTAGAATACAAATTAAACATATGTTGACTAGACCCGATGATATGAGAGAAAGGGTATCTATTCAATCAATTCAGCAACTTACCAATTATGGTATGTATTATGAACCAATAATAAATGAAGTGTATGAAGGAATACCACCTGCTGAAAATTGTAGAAGACCTGAGCACATTAGTAAAGATAATAAGCCGGGTGAAATATACCCTGGTGCTGGTTTAGGTTGGATGACTGGTAGACATTATGGTTGTTATTTAGCACATAGAAACGCATTGGAAACAATTGACGAAGAAAATTTTGATTATACTTTAATATTTGAAGCTGATGCATTTATCTATACTGGTTTAGAAGAATTTGTAGATGTTGTACATAAAGCATGTTTTATGTCTGAATTAAATGATGCATATTTTATATCTTTTGCAAATAATCCTTCTAGAGAAAGAACAAAAATAGATGAGTTGTTTTCACAAACAGGACATGCACAAGATTTGGCACATTGTTATTTAATTCCAAACAGAACTAAAAGTTGGTGGATGGATAGAATAAAAGATTGTGGTTGGGATGTTGGTGACCTTTGGTATAATCATGTATTTTATCATCATCCTATGAAACGTTATACAACCAATAAAATGTATAGTAAGCAGGCAGAAGGATTTTCATTATTAGATTTGACAGTTAAAACTTGGAGTTAATGATATACGATAATTTAGTTAAAAATTTAAATAACAAAGCTAACGTTGATAATAAAGTTTATTTTCATTTTGTTAGAGGTGCTTTTTTAGAAATAAAAGGTAACAAACAAGCAAAATACCAAGTTAAATTTTTTAATAATAAAAACGGAAGACTATTATATAGTTCAGATATTTCAAATAATATGTGGACTAAATGTAGTATTGAATATTTTATTGAATGGAGAATTGAAATTTATGAAGAAGGTAAACTTTGGTGGGAACATATTTTTAATGCAAACAATAAAAGAATATATGTTGCGTTAGATTCAAAAGCATTGGGAGATAGTTTAGCATGGATTCCTTATGTTGAAGAATTTGGTAAAATTCATAATTGTAAAATGATTGTTTCAACATTTATGAATTCTATGTTTGAAGAAAAATATCCTAGTATAGAATTTGTTACTCCTGGTACAAATGTAGAAAATTTGTACGCAATGTATGCAATTGGTTTATTTTATAATGAAGATAATACTATTAACATTTATAAAAATCCAATAGACCCTAAAACACAAACGATGCAAAAAATGTGTTCTGATATTTTAGGATTAGAATACAAAGAAATACGCCCAAAGTTAAAAGAAAGGAAACCATATATAGAGCCAAATTTAAAACAAGTTTGTATAGGAATACATGGGACAGCACAATCAAAATTTTGGAATAACCCAACAGGTTGGCAAGATGTGGTTAATTGGTTAAATCATAGAGGTTATACAGTAAAACTTCTTTCCAAAGAAGGTGAAAATTATATGGGAAATCAATTACCTTCTGGTATAGTTAGACATCCAAACGGTCCAATAGAATTAGTTATGGATGAGATGTTAAAATCAAAGGCATTTATTGGTATTGGTAGTGGATTAAGTTGGTTAAGTTGGGGATTAAATGTACCAACTGTTTTGATAAGTGGATTTTCATATGATTGGGCAGAAATGCAAGATTGTATAAGAATAGCAGCACCAAAAGGAAAATGTGAAGGATGTTTTAATAGATTAAGATTGGATGCGGGAGATTGGAATTGGTGTCCAGACCACAAAGGAACTGAAAGACAATTTGAATGTACCAAATCAATTACTTCTGAAATGGTAATTAAAGAGTTGGAGAAATTTTTATAATGAAAAAAATTTGGGTAAATGGAACTTTTGATGTTTTACACATTGGTCATATCAGGTTGTTGTTACATGCTGCATCCTTGGGCACCTTACGAGTGGGGATTGACACGGATGAAAGAGTTCGTTCAAAAAAAGGAATGGGAAGGCCGTTCAATACGTTGGTTGACCGTATGGAGTTTGTATCCGCTATCAATGGTGTTGAATCTGTGGTGTCTTTTGGAAATGATGATGAATTGGTAGAAAGAATAAAAGAATGGGAGCCTGATATTATGGTGATTGGGAATGATTACAAATATCACGAAATAATTGGTGTTGAATATGTACCAAAGATAGATTTTTTTGAAAAAGTAGAAGGAATTAGTACTACAAAAATATTAGGTGATGAAAAAAAGAAATAAAGTTTTAGTAATTGGAGAGACTTGTACTGATGTTTTCATTTATGGTATAACTAAAAGAAAATCACCAGAAGGAAAAGGACCTGTGTTTGAACCAACAAAAGAAATTTATGGTAGAGGTATGGCAGAAAATACCGCTCTTAATTTATCATCTATGGGTATTGATGTGGATATATTTTCTGATAATGGTGATATAACAAAAACTCGTTATGTTGATGAAACAACAAATGAATTATATTTGAGAGTAGATGAAAATGATTCTGTTGATAGAATTGATATTTTTAATTTACCAGATACCATTCAATATGATGCTATAATAATATCGGATTATTGTAAAGGATTTTTAACAGAAGAAGATATAGCTCAAATTTCTAAATTACATAGATTAGTAATATTAGATACTAAAAAACATTTGGGAGATTGGTGTAGAGATGTTACTTTTATAAAACTTAACCGATTTGAAGCTCAAACTAATCACGATATCATATTAGAAAAAAAATGGTTAGATGATAAAATTATTACTACTTTAGATGGTAGTGGAGCTGCATATAAAGGTAAAGTTTATAAAACCGAAAGAGTGGAAAATGCAGATGTAAGTGGAGCTGGTGATACGTTTGTAGCAGGGTTTGTGGCTAGATACTTAGATTCGGAAGATATTGGTGTATCTATTGATTGGGCTAATTACTGTGCTGGTGAGGTTGTAAAAGAAAAGGGAGTTTCTGTATTTAAAAAATAAAAAATAATATAGTTATATATATAAACAATAAAAACGTAAATTTATGGCAGGTTTAGATAATGTACCGCAACAACAACAAATTACAATAGAAACCGCAAAAATAGATGCGGATGTTTTAAAATCAATTAATGAATTGAATCAAAGAATTCAATCAATCATTGTTGAATTTGGACAAATTCATATTCGTAAAAAGGAAATTAATGATGAATTAGTTAGAATGGATGATTTTTTGGAAAAGGGCGAAGATGAATTCAAAGCATTAAACGCACAATTAAGAGAAATAATTGATGGGTTAGATGATAAATACCCACAGGGAAGAATTGATATACAAAACGGAACAATTCAGTATCAACCAGGTGCACCAACTAGAAAACAACTAGCAGAAATGCAAAGAAATCAACAGCAACAACAAATGCCTGATGGTTCAACTGGTATGAAAGTTGTAAAAGAGTAATCCTAATATTTATATAGTAAGAAAACTATATGAAAGGATTAGCAAAATTTTTAGTAGAAACAATATTAGGAAAAGCGGAAGAATTGGATAAATTATTTGATATCCAATCTGGCCGCTTTTCGCATTTAGATGAAATGGGATTGCCAGGTGGTGCTGGTGTTGGTTTAAGTTTACCTGGTGGATACATCAATGGTGCACCAAATCCAAAAGATGTTAAAAAATTAAAATCTAAGTTGGACAAAGATGGTAGTGATGAATATGAAAAAGTTGAAGAAAAAATAAATTCTAAAACACATAAACCAGATGGTAGAATAGACCATAATTTTTTACATCATCATAAATTATCTATGAACGCTCCTGATATGGGACACCATGCGGAAAAGGATACTATTGATTTTGATGATACCGAAAAACATGGGCCTGGACATCAAACGCATAAAAACGATAACGAAGATAGAGGGTATGAGCCTGTAAAAGAAGACAAAATACCTGGTGGATTAGCTCAGGGTAAAAACCTAATTGATTTGGCTAAGAAATGGGATAGTAAAGGATACTATGACCCAAAACAATTTGCAAAAGAATATATAAAACCTAAATTATTAAAAGGTATTAAAATTGAAATGGAACATACAACCGATGTTCGTATTGCAACTGAAATAGCTATGGACCATTTGTGGGAAGATATTAACTACTACGAAAAATTAGCAAGTATTGAAAAATTAGGAGAAGCAACAGCAAATGGTGCATTTTATAATGATGGAAACGCAACAACTGGTACTATGTGGAATGGTACTTGGGAAGATTATGATAATGAGAGTTATTATTTAGATGGGTTAGAAGGTTGGAATACATATCACGAAACTCCATCTGAATTTGAAAAGAAAAGAGCAGTAGACCAAAAATTACCAATTGATAATCAAACTGATGGTAAAACACACAAATACAATCGTATATTAAAAACAGGTCTAAAAAACCCAGCTGATTTTCTTAAAGGAGATAAAAAATTAAAAGAAGTAAGTTCTTTAGACCATCAAGTGGGATTTAATGTACCTGGTATGTTTGGTGGTGAGGATGTGGATATTACATCTGATGAAAATTTAGATTTAAATAATTTACAGGGGTGGGAATCGTATGATAAATCTATAAATAAATTTAAGAAAAAAGCAATAACGGAAGGTTTACTTTTAGAGGGTGGTGCAGCAGGTCATTTAGCACACCCATTTGAAGATGCTGATTTAAAATTCTCTGATATGAAAGAAATGATTAATAGAGGATTGATTGGTGGTTTGGATAAAGAAGGACCTGTTAGTGAAAAATTAGATGGGCAAAATATTGCATTTAGTGTTAAGAATGGTAAAATTGTTTTTGCAAGAAATAAAGGACATGTTAAGAAGAGTGGAGAAAATGCATTAGATGTGGATGGTATTACAAAGCAATTTGCTGGTAGAGGTGGAATTGAAAAAGCATTTAGTGGAGCAGCAGAAGATTTACATACAGCTGTAACTAAATTGGGTGATAAAGAAGTTAAACAAATGTTTGGAAATGGTTCTAAATTTATGAGTTTAGAAATCATACTACCTGATACTACAAATGTAATTCCTTATGATAAAAGTGTATTGATAATGCACAATACGATTCAATATGATAAAGAAGGTAATGAGGTAGGGCGTTCAACAGATGATGCAAACAAATTTGCATCAGCAGTACAAAAAGTAGGAGCATCTCAGCAAAAAACATTTGGAATTGAAGGGCCCAAAACAATTACATTTAGCGATGCTGATTCAAAAGAATTTGAGAAAAAAGCAAAAGAATATTCAGAACAACTTTCTAAATTACAAAAACAATATGGTTTAAGTGATAAATCTAAATTAGAAGATTATAGAAAAAAATGGTGGGAAAATAAAATAGATTCAGAAGTAAAATCAACAGGAATAAAACTTTCAAATTCTGAAAAGAAAGGTTTAATTAAAAGATGGGCTGATGGTGATAAATCTTTTGGTGTTAAGAATTTTGGTAATGATGAATCTAAAAAATGGTTTAAAAATTTTGAAGATAATAAATTAGTATCTGCTCAAAAACAAATGATTAAACCTGTTGAAAATGTATTTTTAAATGTTGGTGCACAAACATTAAAAAGAGTAACAAACTTTTTAGCATCAAACAATCCGGGAGCTGGTGATAAATTAAAAAAAGAAACTTTAACTGCAATAAAAGCAATTAAAGATAGTAAAGATACTGATAAAATTGCAAAACTTCAAATCGAATTAGAAAGATTAAATTCTATTGGAATGGATAAGATTGTACCATCTGAAGGTATTGTATTTCAGTATGGTGGTAAACCTTATAAATTTACCGGAGCATTTGCACCTATTAATCAAATTAATGGAACATTTAAATTCGATAAACCTAAGAAAGAAGAAAAATCAACTAAAAAACCAATAGCAATTTTTAGTGGAAGATTTCAACCATTTCATCAAGGACATTATAGTATTTACAAACATTTAGTAGATAGATTTGGAAAAGAAAATGTTTATATAGGAACTTCTAATGTAACCGAGCCAACAAAATCACCATTTAGTTTTAATGAGAAAAAATCTATTATAACTAAAATGTTTGGTATTCCTTCTAATAAAGTTGTACAAGTTAAAAACCCATACGCACCAGAAGAAATACTTAATAAAATGCCGGAAGATACCCAATATGTAACAGCTGTATCTCAAAAAGATGCGGAAAGATTAGATAAGGGTGGTAAG
>Ga0255177_1000319_pt1 | contig 16272 bp, 9 predicted proteins | sample Atl_Atlam_RepB_8_2_FD_183641 | JGI IMG/M metagenome (GOLD analysis project Ga0255177, IMG submission 183641) | Freshwater microbial communities from Altamaha River, Georgia, United States - Atl_Atlam_RepB_8d | ecosystem: Environmental > Aquatic > Freshwater > River | place: USA: Georgia...
AGATTTGGATTTAGATATTGATATAGGTGATATTAATTTAGATAGTATTAATAAAATAGAAGAACAAAATCCAGAATATGAAATAGACATAAAAGATTTAGCAAATCTTATTAAATTTGATAATATAGATGGTGCGGATGGTGCAAATGGTAGGGAGGGTGCGGATGGTAGGGGTGGTTTAAAACATAGGGAAAATGAATTAACAAGAACAGATACAAGTTCAGGAAGTGCGGATGTAGGGGATGTTAAAAATCTAGATTTAGCTAAATTATTTAGTAAAAATAAAAAAATCACATTTACTAAATATATGAATGAAATGCGTAGACAAAAAGATAAAGCTCTTTATGAACCTAGTGTAATTGGTAATAAAACAAAATATGAATATAATCGTAAATGTCAAACTACACCTATGAAACAACCTTATATTGTGAGTGAAAGAGATATTCAAAGTTATGATGATCCAGAAGCCTTTAATGGATATCTTAAATACCGCGGTAATTATTATATATGCCCCCGTATTTGGGATTATAAAGCAAATAAACCGATTTCAGTTCGTAAATTTATTGAAGCGGGTTTAAAAAGTCCTTATACAAAAGGAACATATATTAATCCAGGAAATAAGAAAGATATAGAATTAGATGAAAAACATACTGTAATAATTAGGAAACCAGTAAGTGGTTTTGAATGGGAAGATGAAAATAAATATCCACATTGGCCGGAAGTATTAAAAGGTACGGAAAAAGAAGCATATCCTTATTTGATGTTGGGAAAGGATCATCCGCAAAATTTATGTGTTCCATGTTGTGGTTCAAAAAAACCCGAAGATTTTGATCCTAATAAAAAAGCTATACAACAAATATTAAAACCATCTGCTAGTAAGGAATGCCGTCAAAAATTTGAAGAAGATCTAAGTCAAATTATAACTGATAAAAAAGAACAAAAAACAGGTGAAAAATTATTATTATGTTCTGATACAGTAGATTATTTATATATTACTAATGAGTATTCTGATATTGAAAAATGTAGATTTGGATTAATACCTAAAAATTTAGATATAATACTTAATAATAATCAGCAAATTTTTCTAAAAAATCAAAATCAACTTCTAGATTATAGTAATCTTTTCTTACGCATTGGCATAGAAGATAATAAAAAAGAAAATATTCTAGAATCATTTTCAGTTATTCACGGTAAAGCACTAGCGGGATTGAAAAAATTAATAGTTGATAAATTAACACCCGAAGTATTTTTATCATTAAATAATGGGGAATTGATTGATATTTATTCATCAAATAATATATTACCAAATAGTTTAAATGATTATATGCGATTTGAAGATTTTATGCATCAATATCAATTATTTTTTAATATATTAGATATTGATTATCATATTCTAGAACAATTGAAATACAAAGATATTGAATTATTAAATATACATATTGAAAATAATACCGAACTTAATAATTATATGAAAGATATTACCAGTATTATTGCTACAAATGGGATTGCCACAAATGGGATTGCTACAAATGGAATTGCTACAAATGGAATTGCTACAAATGGAATTGCTAAAAAGTTTTCTAAAGATATTGATGAAAGTAAAAAAGATATAAAAAAAGATATAAAAAAAGATATAAATGAAAATAAGATTTTTAAGAATATAGAAGAGTTGATTAATCTTAAAAAAATTATAATTTCTTATAAAATATATTCTGCTTTTTATAATTATATTGGACATATTCTAGATGAGAATGAATTTAAAAATTATACACATTTTCTAGATTTATTTTCCCAACCTATTGAATGGCTTAATAAAGACGGTGCAAATATTTTGATTTTTGATAAAACGGCATCAAAAATGATATGTAATCCTTTTAATAATATCACGAGGAATAAATTTATAATACTTATTCAAGAAAGTCAATTTAAATTTATTCCGGTAGTGCATATTTCAAGTAGTAATAAAAATAAAAAATCTTGGAATGGTATTTTTCAATATAATAAAATTAATATACCAGAACACACTTATGAAATTTTTGAAAAAACGGTAATAAACAAAAAACTTCTAGAATTAACAAAATCCCGTGAAAATAATTTAATTAATTTAATAATAATGCACGGTAATATTTGTAAATATCAATATGCAAATCAAACATCTTTATTTTTAAATGAATTAGAAAATAATGATATTAAAATTATAAATCAAATAGCTTTTACCACAACACAAATTGAAATAATAAAATTAGAAAATGCTTATTCAAATTTATTAATACCTATTTATCCTATTTCAATTTCTGCAAAAAAACTAGCAATGAGATTTAAATTTCTAGATAAAGAAGATTTATGTCCGCTAGATAAATATATTCAATTATCACCATTATTAAAGACAATACTAGGACAATATAATTATAAAATATCTAAAATATATTATGATGAATTTGAAAACTATATTAATAGCATACAATTTAATAATAATCTTATTATTCCTATTCAACCTATGGCATATACTCTTGAAAATAAAAGAAATATTATTGAAATGATGATAAAAGCAGGTGAAATTAAAAATAATGAAGATACAAAGATTATAGGTTTATTTAAACCAATTTATTTTAATTTTGAACTAGAAATAAATCCATTAAAAGATATTATTAATATTAGAAATAATATTTATCGTGATTTTATTTATAATTATTTTAAATATGATTTTAGCCGTATATTACAAGAATCTAGCAATAGAAATATTATACAATCCATCACAAAAACATTATCCAATATTACCAAAAAAAGAAATGAATATCAAGAGACCGTTAATAATTTAATCCAAAGCATAATCCTTATTATGAAAAATAGAATATCAAATAATAAAAATGCTAATGCTGGTTCCAGTGCTAGTGCTAATTCTAGTAAGGATTATAGTTATATAAAATTAAAAGTGTGTAAAAAAACAAAAAAGGATGGTAAATGTCAAAATAGTTTTTGTAAAATGGAACCAAATACGAAACAGTGTTATTTGGATATGAATTTGGAACAGTTAGAATATTTTGCATATCTTTTAGCAAATGATTTAATTAATAATAAAATGGAATCCCGAGAAATATTAAAAGGTTCGTTTATACCAGAATTTAATATGCGGAATAAGATATTCCGGAATCCTGATGAAATAATATTGAATACAAATGAATTAACTAGTATAATAGAAAATGGTATATTTTCAAGATTTAAAAAGAATATTACATTAAGAGAATTTTTAAATGTGGAGGATGAATATATTTTTAGTAAAAATGATTATGCTATTCTAGAAAAAACCAATATGGATGAATTCAAAAAAATAATGAATACAGTTATTACTGAATTAGTAGATTTGAGTATTAAAAATATATTTCTAGATGATAAAATATATACTACACCATTTGATAAACAAGGTATATTTGATAATGCAAGCAATATAGGTGAATGTAAATTCCCTTTTTTTGATAAAAATAAGAAAAAATTTATTTATCAATGTGTTCCTAGAAGTGGGGGATTGATGTGTCCTACAAAAATAGATTATCAAAGGAAACCTGAAAAATGGGGATATTGTCCTGAAAATATAGATGAAACTAGACGAGATTTAAAAGTAATTGATATAGATACAGTAGGAAGTGAAGAAATAGGTGATAAAAAAATAGAATATTACTCTGGAAAATGTATATTTCCTTTTGCACATAAAGAAACTTTACCTAATGGTGAATCTATTTATAAATTAAAATATGATTGTAATGAGGAAAAAGATGAAAAAGATGAAAAAAATGAAAAATATGAAAAAGATGAAAAAGATGAAAAAGATGAAAAATATGATAAAGACGACCAAAATAAAGATATTGATGATGAATATAGTTTTAAATGGTGTCCTATTATACCTAGTAAAATAATACAAAAGAAAACTAAGAAAAGCAATCATAAACATAGTTTGAAAGATGAAAAAAATGTTGATGAATTATTAAGAGCAGCTAATAAATTTGAAAATGTTAAATTAAATAAATGGTATTCTGGAAAAATGGGATTATCCACAATTCAATCTAAAAAATATTTGAAAGGTTATTGTCAGCCACCTAAAGAGAAAACAAAAAAACAAAAACTAGAACAACTTAAAAAAATAGATAAAGACAAAGACGGAAATGATGAAGGCGAAGGCAGAGGTAAGGTTGAAGGCGAAGGCAGAGGTAAGGTTGAAGGCGAAGGCAGAGGTAAGGTTGAAGGTGAAGGTAGGGGTGATGGTGAAGAACTAGGTGATATAACACTTGAAAATTATATACCTAGCAATTGTAGTGGAACTATCACACCATCTAAAGGAGGTTATAAAAGACCCCAGTTATTTAAATTTGGTAAAAATATTTTAAAAATACCATATACACAATTAATAAAACCATACGGTGAATTATTACAAAAACCCGAATTATGCCGTATTATTAATGCTAAATTTAGAGCCTTTAAAAAGCGTGGAAAAGAAATAACAGATGAAGACCGCCTAAAAGCTTATGAAAAAAATATAGATGATTGTGAAAATGGGGAAAGTAAAGGTGGTTATAGCTTTAATGATTTAAAAGAACTTGCAATAAATTACTATGGTGTTGAGGAAGAAAAACTTAAAGATATGAGTAAACCACAAATTTGCACTCATATAAAAAATGTATTACATAGTATTAAGGAAAATGAAGATATTTTACCTGAAGAAGTGAAAAAAGAATTACAAATGGAAAAACAAGAATATAAACTAGGAGAACTAGGAAAAAAGAATGCTATGATTTATCCAGGTGATATTAATGATTGTAAAGAAACTCCTAATAGAGGTGGTTTTACTGTTAAAAATATCAAAAAAATAGCAGCAGAACAATTTAATATTAATACAGAACACAAACACAAAGATGAATTATGTGATGAAATGGCTAATATGTTAAAAGAAAACAAAAAAATTATTATAAGGAAAAGTAGAGAAAAACGCGATACAAAATTAAGTGCATCTAAAATTAAACAATTTAGACAAAGTTTTAGCGATTTATTTGATAATCCATCCCTTGTTGCCATTCCGGATAATGATAATTCTAATTCTACATCCACATCAACAAATACCAATAGTAATAATGACGATATGGATTCCAATATTGATTCCGATGTTGATTTTACAAAGCAAGATAAATCAACTAAACCTAAATATTCTAAAACCGAAAAATCATTTGAAAATTCAAATAATAACGAAGCCTAAATATTAAATATTTTTATTTATATTTCCATATGTATTTCCATTTTATATTTTTTTTTTTATATTTTTAATATTTTCTATATTTTTAATATTTTGTATATTTTGTATTTTTTGGTAATAATTTAATAAATAGAAAATAAATAGATAATGTGTAAAATAAATAATGTGTAAATTTATAAGATAAAAAAAATAAAAAAAAATAAAATTAGATTATAAGCAATAAAATAATTTATAAGAATGAATACAACTCAGGAAAATAAATTATTAAAATTAGTAAAACAGCAAATAGATTTAATAGAAGATTCATTTTATTATAGTAATCCTACTGAATATCTTAATAATTTATATTTAATTGATTTTGTGGAAACAATGACACTTGCACATTCTAGAATAATTAGTTTAATTAAAAATAATAAATCTACTAATGACATTGAACAACTAGAAGAAGATAAACAAAATAATAGTGAAAATATAAATAATATTGAGAATCTAGATAATATTGAGAATCTAGATAATATTGATAATTCAATTTGTTTTGATGTTGATTATCTACAACTTAATGAATATGGAAAAATAAAGGAAAATAACGGGAAATAACTGGAAATAATCAAATGCTAAGAATAACTAATATAAAAAATTGATTTATTATTTTTAATAATTGTTTTTATATTTTCAAGCAAATAAACTAAATTTACAATGGAAGAGCAAGATTTTAGTCTCCTTGGTAAGAGAAATACAAAAATAGAAAATAATAGTATTCGTAAAATGTGGGAATGTATAGCACAAAGACCTAGTGAATTTGATATGGAAGTAATTAATGCTTTAAAAGCCACGATTAAATCAAATAATCCTAGTAGTCTAGGATATAATGCCGATATTTATAGTTCTACTGATTCTAATAATAATATATATGGATGTTATGGAAATGAATTATATTTAGTAATGCGTGAAAGAATGATGAAATATAAAACACCTAGCGGTAAAAAAATTTGTCTACTACCTAATTGTATTTTGAATCAAGTTAAAGAAGGCAAGGAAGGCAATGAAAGCAAAGAATGCAAGCAAGGCAATGAAAGCAAAGAATGCAAGCAAGGCAATGAAAGCAAAGAAGGCAAGGAAGATAATGACAATAAAGTAGTAAAAACACAAAAGAAGGTGCAATTAACAAAAACGGAAATAATATTACAAAAAGCAACACAGGATAAATTAGCAGAAAGATTGGATAAGATTCTAGGTTCGTTGAATTATGAAACATATATACAACCTGGAGAAGGTATTTTAAAAACCGATATTCTAGAAATTAGAACAATAGGATTTATTTATATCTCATGGCATTTGTTATTAAAACCAACTATGTATATTGAAAAAGAAAATATTCTATTTCCTCTTAGTGTAATTGTATTTTTGCAAAGGTATATTAAAATTTGTAATAATTATATTGGTTATAATGTTGCAAATCCACGGTCTACTATGGAATTCAGTTCTATAATGATATTTGATTTACAGAGTTTATTGAATCAACTTATTAAGGCTTATGATTTTAATGGTATTACATTATATACTAAGGCAAGTGAATTAATTTTAGGATGTCCTCTAGATGTATACTTACCTAAAAAGTCGCGAACTGGATTTCAACACCAAATTAAAGTGTCTGAAACATTACTTACCCCTGAAATATTAAAAAAAGGTTTTATTATGTTTTATCGCACTATGACTAATTCTGGCAAAACCTCTAGTATTATTAATATGGCGGCTGCTGTAGATTTACTTCGTAAAAAATTACCTAGCGTATTTGGAGATTTGCAAATTATTGCAACTTGCGATGTTAATCCTGTAATTACACGATGGGGACAACTACTTTATCATGCGGGGTTTCCATTTGGAATTGGTTCTAAAAGAAATATATCTAGCAATCCTGATATTGCTAGGAAAATCTTGAAAAAAGCCACAAAAGAAATGCAAGAAGACCAAGATTGTATTGATATTGGAATGCGATTTTCTAATAGTGATACCTGTAAATCCATAAAAGACCGATTAGTTATTATTTGTCCTACTGATATTGCTTTAAAAATATTAGAAAAAGCACCAAATGCTAGTAAACGATTTATTTTATTACACGATGAACCAACAATGTATGCAGAATCCGTTGATTCACCACAACTTAAGACTAATATGGCAATAATTAAATCAGCACCTAAATGGGCTATCTTTTCTAGTGCAACATTACCATATGAACCGGAAAAAGCCCGGGTGTTTATAGAACATCATCGCGGTCGTTTTCCAGAAGCGGAATTTATTGATAATACTAGTGCGGAAATCTATAGTTGTTGTAATTTACGAAAATATGATGGCGGTATTATTACACCACATCTTGGTATAAAAAATCGTAATGAATTAGATAATGCAATTACACATATTCAATATAATCCATTCTTAGGCAAATTATATACACCTATTAGTGCAAAAGAACTTTATGACCGTGCTTGTGCAATTGGTTATGAAAATAAAGAATTTGTTAGTAAAGTTCCACGATTAATGCGTATTTTTAATGATGTAGATAACCTATTTCCAGATAAAATTCGCACAGTTAGTCTAGATATTTTAAAAGCAATGCTAGAATTAGATGATACAGAAATTGAAGAAATTTGTAGTGGTGAAGAAATTGAATATGAATCGGATAAAGAATCGGGTGATGATTCTAGTGAAGAATCGGGTGAAGATTCGGGTGATGATTCTAGAAAGGATATAAATAAAGATACAAATAATAAAGAAATGGAGAGAGGAATAGAAAAAGAAAAAGTAATAGAAAAAGCAATGGAAAAAGGAATAGAAAAAGAAAAAGTAATAGAAAAAGCAATGGAGAAAGGAATAGAAAAGGTATTGGATGAAAATATAGTTTTCAGTTCGCAAGAAGCTAGAGCAGAGTTTAAGGTGCCTAGAGATATAAATTTTGAAGAATTGGGAACAAAAGAAGCGTGGCGGTTTCCATATCTTAATTTAATTGCATCAAATACTCCAAATAAATTTATGCTAGATAGTTATTCTAAATTAATAGATGATGTTAAAAAGAAAATAACTTCATTAGCTAGATTACAAAGAGATTATGAACAACGCCTAGATGCTTGGAAAACAAGCAGAGATGCTTTTGAAAAAAAAATAAAAAATCCAGAAGCTTTATCTAAAAAACTAAGCGAACACGATGATATTAGACCTAATTTAATCTATCCTGATGATTGTCAAATTAATACCCGTGCACATATTAATAAATATTCAAAACACGCACTAGCTGAAATAAATTCTGCTAAATTTAGAATTCCTAACACTTTAGACCCCGGTATGCTAGATGATTTCCATATTACCGAAGATATGAAATTAGGTTTATTAAGTGGTGTATGCTTTTATGCAGCACCTGATACTTTACCTAATGAAGATGAAGATTATTTAAATACCGCATTAGAATTAACAAGCTTACGAAATGTGGAATCCTTAGTAGCAGATAGTAGTATCTGCTATGGGACTGATTATCCTATTGGTGGTGTTGTTATCACACCAGAATTTGCAAGTTCACATAGTTTAAATACTATTTATCAATTAATGAGTCGTGCCGGTCGCGGACGGAAAAGTAGTAATGCGGAAATATATGTTTCTAATGAATGTATGGAACGCATTCTAGAAACAGTTCGTAATGGTGCAAGTTATGTAAATCAAGAAACCGAAAATATGATTAAAGTATTTAATTCACTCTAAATTCACTATAAATTTAATATTTTTAAAGTGTTTTTTTATTTTATTATTTATTTTATTATTTTTTATTATTTTTTATTATTTTTTATTATTTTTTATTTTATTATTTTTTAAGATAAGGAATAAAAAAAAAATAAATTACAAAATATTTTACTTATTAAAGCAAAAACAAGTCTATCAAGTTTGTCATTTTCACTTTTTTTGTTGTTTTGCTTGCTGACAGTAAACGATTGGTTTAAAATCATTGTAATAACTGGAAACTTGTGGATATCCTGGAATATCACAACAGTTGCAAGGCATGAGGGCAAAGCAAACATTACAACGATTTGGGACACGCAAAATATATTTGCAAGGCTCTTTACCCGCACACCCACATTTAAAGATTTTCAAATCAAAATGATAATCAAAATCATAGAAATAGACAATATCTCGTTGTGGGCGATTTTTCATTGCTTGTTTTCTAGCTTGTCTGTCAGCAACTAATTTATCATAATGCACAAGGGCATCATCAATAATACTTTTCTTTAAAGCATCATCAATAACTACATCTGGATTCCTCTCGCGAAACCATCTAAAAAAGTTTCTAATGATTTTTCCTCTCAAACCCATTCTTTTGGAAATATAATTTTGTTTGAATAAATTATATTAATCAATTTTTGTTTTTTTTTTATATTTATTCTAAAATATTAGGCTTATCCATTAAAAAATAATTGGTGTTAAAAGTTATCTTATTTCCTTATTAGCTTTGGCACCAATAGAGATTAACTGGATAAAAGATAATCTTTTGCCTCCGGCATTTGTTTATCTAATTCAGGCAATATAATAAATAATAAAAAAAAAATTATATTATTAAAGAGTTATTTTCATATTCAAATAGATAATTAAATAATTCTTTATTTTCATCATCATTATCATCATTATCATCATTATCAGGTATTTCATAGTAATCTATATTTTTTTCAATATCATCTATATCATCGTCTATTAAATATGTATTATTTTTAGGTTTAGTAAAAATAAAATTATTTATTATAGTAAATAAAGAATTTATTATTTTTTCCATTTTTTATTTTTATTATATTATTATTACAATTAAATTATTTTTTACTAACTTATAATATTATCTAGAATGGTCTTTACATATCTAAGAAATTTAATAACATAATCAAAAAATAGAAAAAAAAAAATGATTAAAAATAGAAACAAAAATGATTAAAAATAGAAACAAAAATGATTAAAAATAGAAGATAGAAAATAGAAGATTATTGTAAGTAATATATTCTAGATAATGTTTTCACTATTTGAAATTTCTTTTTATTTTGCTTATATATTTCTAGCCGGTTCTAGTGCGCTCACTGCTTTTGAAGTATTTAGCTACTTTCCCGCATCCTATCAACCGTTAAAATATATTCTAGCTATTGAAACTACTGTTAATATCATCGCTAGTGTGGCTTATAATAATTTACTTACTTTTATAAACCCGATAAATTATAGTAGTCTAACTCAATTCCGATATCTAGATTGGTTTGCGACCACACCTTTATTATTAATCTCATTTACACTTTACCTACAATATCTTAAAAATAAAAATGAAGAAAAAGATAGAAGCGATGCTATTGCTAAAAATGCCTCTAGCGTGCAATTTGAATATGACCGGCTAGGAATTATAGTTCTTTTGAATTTCCTTATGTTAGTATTTGGTTATCTAGGTGAAACCGGTTATATAAATCATACGCTAGGATGCATTCTCGGGTTCATTCCATTCTTTGCTTTATTTTGGTATATCTGGCAATGGTATGGCGATGTAATAAAAAATAAATGGATATTTACTATATTCATATTGGTTTGGTCTTTATATGGAATAGTGTATTTCCTACCTAATACTGCTAAAAATATGAGTTATAACATTCTAGATGTCATTGCAAAAGTTGGGTTTGGATTACTAATATGGGCGGAAGTAGTAAGATTGCGATTAGATGGAGAATTACCTAGCAATCCAATTATTTCGCGGTTTATGAATACCAAATTTTACTAATAGTAATACCAAAAAGTTTAGTTTCTTTTTTTACGGCCTTTTCAAATTGCACAACAATACAATCACGTATTCCAAAGCCAGAAAATGGTAATACCTTATGAAATACGTTCCCATCGAATGCGAGCGCTTTTGCAGATGATGTGGTTATAGTGTGTGTATTCCGATTATCAAATCGAAAATGTTTTCCATTGAGTTGTAAATCTCCTCCGGTAATTGTATTGTCTTTCCTTAGATAGAAAATACAGGTATTAACTGGTGCCCATAACTCACCCCAACTATCGCGATGCATTGAAAATGTATGTTCTCGTGTTTCAGCAAACAACCGATGACGCCAATATTCGATCATAAAGTAATTGGTATTCTGTTTCAAACCCGCAGATTCCAAGTACTTATTCGCTAGCTGTTGAATATAAATTTCAGCAGGTGTTAAAGGCAGTTTGGTTTTCTTATTGGTTTTCATTTGGATACCGGAATCATCAATATCAAATATCTTAGTTATTTGTGTAGTTTTGGTACTGTCATATTTCCGATGATTCATTACCGAATCAAAACATTCTGATAAGCGAGCGTGCTCGTCTTCGGCAAAAGGGGATTCCTGCATAATGTAGTCTGCATTGCTTTTGTGCAACCAATCAAATACCATTTCTTTGTATTATCCAATTCACAAAAATTAATTAAATTAATTATGAATATAATAATTTTTATTTCAATTTTTTTTTTTTTTTATTTCTATTTTTCATTATAATGCATATCTTACCAAGGGTACTTTTATTAGTATCATAATTAATAAATTTTTAAGTTTTTACTGCTAGTTTTATTTGGTGGTATAATTTGCAATAATATTATTAAAAAAGTTGAAAATATAGAAATATAAAAAAAACCCTATGGAAAATATGGAAATATGAAAAAAACCCCTATGGAAAATATGGAAATATGAAAAAAAACCTATGAAAATTATCTTAACTATTTATGCAAGGTAGGCACAGGAAAGTTGCTCTTGATATAAGAATATCCCTTAACTGCCTATAGGGGTTAGGGATGCAATACAGTGCGAAACCGTAGGTTTTGCACGCTATCCGCATAACCAAGACTAGAGGATTTTTAAATCCTCAGGCGGTTAAAGGATACTAATTCAAGAATTCAACATTTAAACCCTTGAAGATTTGAATAACACGTTCTGCACCGAAATACTTAATCAAGTATTCCTTCATTTCTACTGAAATTTGAGTGTTTGATTCCATAAAACCTTGAATAGCATAGTAAGTTTCACGATTGATATCCCTATCCAACCCGATAGACTTGTAGGCGGAATTCTTAGATGCTTCTAGAATATCAAACCGATTCTTATTATAGAGACTATCAATCAAATAATACTCGTGTCCAAACTTTGCAGATGCGTATTGAATATACTTGTAAAATGTCTGCACTGAACCACTTTCAATTACCTTATCAAGAACTGATAGATGTGTATCCCGAAAAATATTCATAATAAAGTTTCTCACATAGCAACCATATCCAAATAGCTTATCAAGCTCTGCACAAGTTGCATCGCACACATCATTGTTTGATACTTCATCTAGAAACTTCTCAGCAATAGTCTCGCATTGATTAATCAAACTATCACCGTCTTCAGGATGAAAATTCATAATAGACCCAATATAATTATATGTCCATCCATATACGGGATTATGAGAACAATATGGACATCTACTACCAATATCATTATCATCATCACTATAGGGATGCTCGTTGAAATAACTTTCTCTTTCACTATGTGCAAATATGCAATAAGGGCATCTATCATTGGGGCATCTGCTAGGGCAACTATCATTGGGACAACCGCTTTGGAAATCAAAATCTGTAAAATCCATATTGAATGCTTGAATGCTTGAATGCTAGAGAACGCTTAAAAAACGCTTGAAAAGCTTTGTTTTAAATAATAATTTATTTAAAAAATATACATTTCAATTTTTTATCCTATTTATCTATTTTATCCATTTTATCTAATTTTCATTTTATCTAATTTTTTATGTAATGACACCTGGTGTTTGATGGCTTTGTAATCTTAACTTATTTATTGCAGCTTCTTCATTTTTTGCATTCGCATCCTTACTAGATAAAGTGCCAATAAATTTAATATGTGTTCCGTCCTCTTTACCAAATTTATCTGTGTAATAAGTGCATACTTTGGAACCGGTGCAAGTGCACCACGGTGCTAGGTTTTGTTTATTTGTTCTTTTGTCTGTTATTTTTTTCTGTTTTTTTGTTTTCATTTGAGATTGCACCCTGATACTCAATGTCCCAATTGGATTTCCGCTAGAATCGGCATATTCTCGCGCTTTGGAACCTAGCATACAACATGTATGATGGGTGCTATCAGCAAAGCAATGTGCGGTTTCTGGGATATCGGGAAGATTGCATTTGCGTAATAATGATTTACGCGTACCACCTTTCAGCGTTTTCAGTGTTTTCTTATTGGTTGGATTTGTGTTGCGAAGTTGTGCCTCCAAAGAACCCATCGGCATTTTATCTATCTTAGCAATACAAGTTTTCAACGATTTAATTAGCACCCTAGCTGATGATATATTCCGGGATACATATTTCAATCCACCATCATATCCATATAATTCTAATCGTGTGGAAGAACCTGGTTCTAGCCTGATAGGAACATATTTTATAATAGTATTTCGTGCGGCTAATTCCGTAGAAAGATTTTTTGATATTCTAGGTTTGCTAGATGAATAAATTATTATTTGTCTCATTAAAAACCTGGAGTAATGTAAAAACAAATAGATTTCTACTAATATATTGCTATATAATAGTATATATTCCTTGATAAAAAATAAATAAAAAAGAAAAAAAAGGAAAGAAAAAATGCCAATCCAAACAAACAGAAAAACAATGAAAACTAGGATAAATAAGAAAACTAGGAAAACTAAGATAACTAGCAAAGCACCGTGCGAGGTATGCACTACACGGAAAATATCTAAGAAATCGGGATTATATAAACTCCAAAGTGGTGATACACATCTCCGTGCGTTTTTACCTCTTAAACCAACTTTAAAGAAAAATACAAAAGCTACTGAACTAGTTAAACTAGAAGGTCTAAAACCCAATTCAACCATATTTTATTTTGGAACACTAAGTAAAGATTTCACCCTATCAGTAAATAAATTTATAGATGCATATGATAAATTGCAAAATAGTGGTGTTTCTAGAACAGATGCTAAAGGGCGCGCGGAAGTCCGTGTAAGTTGCCCACAAGTTTATCTAGCAGAAGATGGTCAGGTATATTCCCGGCATTTTCATATTATCTATTGGCGTGATAGTGGCAAAGGTAGTTGGGATACCAAGATATATACACATCAAATCTTTTGCAATGTGGATAAGGCATTTGTGCGGAAAATGATTTCTAATTCTAATAAATCATCCGGTGTAGTGATAATAGATGCGCTAGATGAATCCTATTATGCAAAAAACCATATCCCCGGTGCAGTAAATCTACCCGCTAATCATAAATGGACTCTAGCAGAAGTAATGCAACGGCTACCCTCAAATATAAATAGCACCACACCAATAATTATTTACTGCTATAGCCCGGAATGCACAGCCGCTGAAAAATTATGGGTGCAAATGAACCGGCTAGGATTCTATAATACAATGCATTATTCAGGCGGAATTAGTGATTGGTTGAAAAAATAATAATCATTTTTTCTATTTTATTCATTTCTTAATTTGTTTCCTAATTTGTTTCTTAATTTGTTTCCTAATTTGTTTCTTAATTTATTTCCTAATTTATTTCCTAATTTATTTCCTAATTTGTTTCCTAATATATTGATTAACTAGCAATATCAAATTCTACAACATCAAAGAATATTTTACTTATCCGTAATTGTAAAGTTGTAAATAATTCAAACTTAATACCAGATTCTCTAGAAAATAATGATTCACCATCATAATCTAGCCGCGTATTGGATAATTTACTTATATGAATAGAATATCGTGTCTGCAATTCATACATATATACCGATACACCAACTCTAGATACATTTATAATAACACCGTGCACTAGCGAACCTACTGAGAATCCTGATTGATTTTTCCACATAGTAATAAAACGCTCAATTTGGTCTTGCTTTAATTCCGCCGCATTACTTGCATCCATATATCTAGCTATTTCTTCCTGCGGGATAGTTATACCTAACAATTGGCAATGATTAATCAAATCCGGCAACCGGCGGATTGGTGATGTCCAATGTGTATAGCGAACGGCACCTATTCCATAATGATAATTCTCAGCGGGATTTGTAGTATAATATGATTTCTGCATTGCTACTTTTCCTAAATACATAAGCAAATCATCATCTGTATGGGAGTTGATTATCATTGCTAATTGGTCTCTAGAGATTGTGATGGCTGAATTAGAGTCTGGAGAATTCGATATATCCCGCGGATAAAACTTCTTAATATATTTTATCAATGTTTCTTGCTTTGTCATATCAGGAATTGCATTATATCTATATATATCCCGGCACATCACCGTATTAACAAGTATCATCCAATATCGCACCAACCAATGTGCAGGTGTTTCTGGTGTTAAAATAAAATCTTTGGATCTCGCGCGAATTACTTGTGCTGATTCTAACAAGATTTGCAAAGTCAGGCAAATAGTTGCATTACTATTAGAACTAGTATCTGCTAGAATACAATCCACCGTATCATAATCTAGCTTTGCCTTAGATGCCACTATGGACGGATAACACTCTATAAATGTTAATACCTGGGATACTAAGTTATAATGGAATTCGCAAGTTATTACATGTGTGGGTTCCTGTTTACCCGGTAGAATAGAACAAATTCCATTTGCGAAATCACCCGGTATCATAGGCCAATTAATTCCATTAGTGCCATAAAAAGTAGTTCCACGGCGGACTATTTCATTCCAAAGCTCAGGTGGAGTTGTCAAAGGATTGAAATAATAAGCCACATTTGCAATATGAACATATATGTGTGCGAAATTCTTTTCTATATCGTGTTCAATGCTAAAGGCATCATCACAATCTAGCGAACTGGGCGGATCTATGGTTAGTGTTTCTAGATAAGTTTGGTCGCGTTCTTGGATTTCTAGGTGGGGTGATGATGTGGTTGGTTGCAAAGCGGTTAGTTGTGTTTGTATTGCTGGTTGTGATTCGGGATAGGTTTCTAGCGATGTTAGATTATATTTAGCTGCTAGAATATAATTAATATCATTTGG
>Ga0255177_1000346_pt1 | contig 14849 bp, 19 predicted proteins | sample Atl_Atlam_RepB_8_2_FD_183641 | JGI IMG/M metagenome (GOLD analysis project Ga0255177, IMG submission 183641) | Freshwater microbial communities from Altamaha River, Georgia, United States - Atl_Atlam_RepB_8d | ecosystem: Environmental > Aquatic > Freshwater > River | place: USA: Georgia...
AAGTACGGGCTACGAACTGGATACCTGTAAGGGCCAACCGGTCTGGCGGTCGGGGCCAACCGCACTTAGGCCGGGGCTTCTCAGGCGGTACGAGAGGTTTTTTTCCCATAAACCGTCTAGAAGATTGGGCTTGGCCATCGCCGGTCCTCCTTGACCGGTTTACTAAAACCACTGCATCTGTAAATTCAATAAGTTTTGCTAGAGGCCCTAATGTCTTCATGGGATGGGAATGGTAATGCTTGGGTTTGCTAAGTTGTTTCGGAATCCCGAACCAAGTTTGTTACCAGGCTTAAAGGGAATGAATTTCGAAAAACTAATGTCCAAAAAGTAGTGTCAGTTGGTGAATGTTTCCGGTTCTCATCACCCCTCTTTTTTGGCTCCACCTTTTCGTCTGTCGTTTTCCTTTTTCCCCGAAACGGCTTCAAATTCTTTTTCGTATTCATTCATGGCATAGCGAGATATCTCAAATGCCTTTTCTCGGATTAATGAAATAATATAATCACTTAAGCTCTTGTTTTGATATACTGCCCCGCTGCTGATTATGCCATGCTCCGCCGGAGTGCAGAAAACTTTAATAAGCCTCAGGTTTTCATTTCTTTTTGTCATTGGCTTTCTTTTTCCTTTTTTTTCCTGTTCAGGATTCTCCTCCCGCATTTCCTTACCCTCCTTGGCTCGATGTGCTCAAAAATGAACTTTCCCACCAATTAGTCCAACAATACCAAAAAATCCAAAAATCAGAACACTTGAATTCAACCCATTATTTCTAGTCGGTTCACGACCTGGGGACTTGGGATTTGGGTTGGTGCATACCTCTGAAAATCCGCTTGAACAAAGTGGGACCGTTTTTCGAATCAGGCAACTCTGCAATCAGGTCCCGCCTTCGTTTTAGAAGTGCCTCGAATTCATCTTGAACCATTCGAGCAATTTCCACCGATTCAGGGCTGTTTCTTAATGCTTCTTTTACAAAATCAAAGGCCAAATGGTCCCTGTCAGGACTCTTGGCATTGGGCCTAGGCCCTTGAGAATTTTGCTTTTCAATGCTCTTAAACTTTTGACCTGTACTCATTTTTTCATGGCCAAGGTTATGGGAAACTTGAGAACTTGGTGGGGTTGCAATCTGTGCTCTAGGCCTAATCTCTTTCACAGAATCCATTTTTTCCACAACTTTGAGCACTTTGCCTTTGATAATTTTAAAATCAAAGCTCGCATTTTCCCAAACGTCACTCATTCGTAAAACAAAATCGTCCATGTCAATCCGTAGGGATTTTGATATTTCCGACACCCTTTTCTTGGCTAGGATTAACTCCTTAGCCTTCAAGATTCCGACAGCATACTCTCTGAACCATCCACCAGCGGTTGAATTGAAATCTTCATCAATTTCATCAAATTCACTCAACTCCATTGGCGATAGGCTCAATGCCTCCTTGAGTCCATCCCAAGCTGTTTCAGGTATTTCAAAACGAAGCCCGCCCCGGTTTTTCTTTATTTGAATTCCGAGCCAATCCTTAGTTTCATTCATTTTCATGTGCCTATAAGCGTCCTCCCAACTCTCTTTTATTTGAAGTCCAATCGATACAATTCGCTGCCTCACTGCCTCGTAACATTTTCGTGCCTGCCCTTTTGTCCGGCAGAAAATCCCGATGTCGTCTACATACCGGACCATTCGGGCCTCAGGGAAGTTTCGCCTGAACCAGTGGTCGAAATGGTGATCCAAATACACGTTTAGAGCTAATCCGGATGTCGATATTCCCTGCGGGAAGCCATTTTTGCGCTCCGGGACACTAATTTCTTCTAGTACCCACATTATTGGGGAATCAAACAATCTCTTCCTCATGATTTGTAAGCAGCGTTCTTTTGGCAATTGGCCGAATGCGTCCTTAATATCCACGTTTACCCAGTGAACGAGTCCACGCTTTGCAAAAATTTCGCAAGCGGCCAATGCTTCCCAGCGTGATTTTTTTGGCCTGGATCCAACACTTAAGGGATAAAAGAAACGATCGAAAATCGGACAAAGCAAAGAATAAACCGCCCTGGCTACCACCCTCGTTTTAAATTGAGGGACTTCAATATTGCGGAATCCCTCTTTTCCTATCTTGGGGATTCTTACTTTTCGGTACCTTCCCCTTTTGAATCTTTTCCCCAAGATAGAAATACTAAGTTTCCGCAAAAATTTCCATACCACCCGTTTCCCCCCAAGCGCCTCCCACGGGTTATTTTTCGACAGGGTCCAGGCACCGTGTAATACCCTTGGATTTGCCAAGAAAAAAGGCAAATACCAGCAGTGACTTTTGAGCCTGGATTTGGTCGTAAAAGCCCAACTTTTTAATTCATTCGTGTGGGCTTCTAAAGGGGTCTCATCAAACCCTTCGTCCCGGTTTAAAAACAAATTCCTGAGCCTGTAATAGTGGCGGGAATCCAGCGGCATCTGCCTCATCTTTTTTCTTTTAATGCTTACCGAGAAACTCATTTCAATCCCCTTTCAAAAGAAAAAGCCGGGGAAACCAGTTTCGGTTTCCCCGGCAAAAAAAATGCGGTGCGGAGCACACGCGAAAAGGAACCACTCGTTTCATTTGATTGGAAACGAATCTTTACAGATGTATCCCCATAGGGCGTACACCAATCGCATGGGCTTCGTCCGTCACGGCACGCTCGCAACCTAAAGGCCGGATGGCGGGGACGGACTAGACAGGCGCATGGAAGACACGAAACTCCTGCCCAGTTCCTGAACAACCTCGTCGTATTGCGGTAGACACCGGTACGACTACTCGAATCGATGACGCGTGATCCGAGTCTTGGATGATTGGTATGCGCGGAGAAACCCGGAGCGCTACTTCCATGGGGGTAGCGACAGGCACCTTTAAACCGAAGACACGGCCAAGTCCGGCGGTGAAGTTCGGGGTATTTCCTGAAACGGGGCTTAACCAAGGCACGCCTTTCATCTGCAAGGGTTGGGGTACCTTGCTTAGAGCGTTGGGGGCTCCTCACAAGGTAGCGGTCTCCGGCGTTTAGACTGCTCCATTCGGGTCAAGGGACGCCGGTTCTCACTATGTTCTCGGTGCATGCATGACACTGGGAACACCGTCTGACCAATTCCGCTACCCTTTGAGGCTGCCGCCCTGGTTTCCATTCTCCCGCTCCAGTGCAGGACTTGGATTTGTTGGCAGCCTTTGCCTGAGAACCGTCGTTCCTTTGGCAATCTTGGGGTTTCGGAAGTAGCTGCTCTGATTATTACGCTTGTGCTAGAAATTCGTCAATTGGCATGTTTGGAACTTTTGGTAGCATTTCCTGCATGTTGAATTGCTGTTTTGAAGATGGGAACCGAATTATGCCCTTCGTTTCCACCAAAAGAAGGACAGGACATAAGCGTTACCAGGAAATCGTCATCCCGGATAATATCACAAAAACTAAAACCCGGAATTTAAAAATACGAAGGAATTCGATCTGCTCGTATTCATTGCAACTGTCACTCCTAAGGCAAGCACCGTTTTACGGGCAAGTGCAGCCAATATTTGAGAAATACCCATTCGATCCCAGGTGCCCCACTTGTGGCGACATCGTTAGGAAAGCGTTGGTCAATTTGACTGGTTTGTTCAATTCGGAAAATGACTTGCAAGAGCCGGAAGAACGGAGTGCCCCGAGATCACGGATTTGACCTGATGCCAACCAGAAATCCCTAGCGTCCAGTTTGCGCCAAGGGAATACAGTGCCTGGCAAAGGAGAACGCTAGTTTGAAGGGAAATTTCCGAGAGGCGGAGCTGGTGAATGGCATCCAAAAGAAATCACGATTGATGGGCCGCCCTCTCAGGGAAGACGGCAAACTTCTGACTACGGTTGCAAGATTTGGCCCAAAAGGACGAAAAACGAATAACTCGAAAAGCCTACCATTTGTGCCCTATCTCACGGGTGACCTATTACCACCGGATGGTAATTTCTCGAGAATTTCATGGTTGCGGACCTAAGGTGGTTGGGTAAATGTTGAAGAAAACAGGCTGAACCAAGTCACAAGTGAAATATTAGATTAGGAAAGCAAAGGAGTGATCCTGGATTGACCAAGAATTCGTTGGAATGAGCAACCCAGGGCAACTCCGGCCAAGGGGCCATCAATTGGCATTTCGAACACCGAGAAACCATAGTGAAAGTGCAAATTCTTTTTGCTTACATGTAAATGGAAAAGGGACACGGCTGGGGTAGTTGATTGGCAAAAAAAACACCCTATTGCTATGAATCGGGACTGCAGGATTGCCTGAAAAAAGATGGTTTGATTCGTTTTTTGGAACCATTGATAAAAGTAGCAGCTGTGCTTTAAAATTTAATTATCAGTCGCTACCGCCGAGGACTGGTGGGCGTTAATCGGCCCGTTTATTCAACCAGGCGGAAGACGATGTGATGCTTCGCACGGCGCTTATTTGTCCAACGTATAACGCGATCGAGTTGCACAGGTACACTGTCCGAACGCTAACATTGTTTTTTGAAACGACTCCGGACGGTATCGCCATCGTTGTAGATGACGGTTCCGCAGGGTTTATAGACGGGTACGGAGAGTCGTTACACGCTTTGGCTGGTGCTCCCGACAGGTTGCACACTTTGGGATTTCCTTCCTCCGGTGGGCTCACAAGAAGCTGGAATGCCGGGCTGGCGAAAGCCAGTGAGTTGAAGGTCGATTACGCCATAGCGGGTAACAACGACATTGTCTTCACCCCCAGGTGGTATGAAGGTTTGCTTCATGCCTTAACCAACGGGTACGCGATGGTCGGGCCTCTGTCCAATGCCCCCGGTACGACCGCCCAAGGTCGGCAGGAGGTAACCCGGTACGTCAGCAACTACCGCTTGTCGGACAACTCGCAGGAGTTAGCCCGAACAGCGGAGAAACTGCGTACAGAGCGCATGGGCCACGTAATCGAAACCCATGTGAACGGGTTCTTTCAAATGGCGGCTATGCCCACATGGGAGGCCGGTAAATTTGACCAGCAGCACTTCTATCGCCCGGTCAATAAGCGTTACGCCAGCGGGAAATGGAATCCCACCCCACTCATGACCGGCAACGAGGACGAGATTCAGCACCGGTGGCACAAGAAGGGCTGGAAGTCCTGCATTGCCCTCAGTAGTTTCATCTTCCATTACCGCGCTGTTTCTCGCGGCGAGAAGCACAAGAAAGGCATGTGGTTCCGACAATGATCCCGGTCCTTTATTCCTGCGTCACAGGAAGCTACGACAAAGTTGAAAGAACCATCCTGGCTTCAAATCCGGAATTTAAACTCAACGCACCTATCCGCTTTGTTCTTTTCACTGATTCCGTTACCAATCCAACCACCACCAAACCGCACAACATCGAATGGGAACTGCAACCCCTGCGCTGGAGTTACGGAACAGACCGTCGCCGCATGTCACGGTGGCACAAGGTAAACAGTCACCTCCTGTTCCCGGACACCAAGACAATCTGGGCGGATGGATCCCAAGTCTTGATCGCGGATCCTTTGCCGTTGCTTGAGTTTGCCAAACCTATCGGGACTTTCAGGCACCCAGAGCGGACCTGTATCTACCAGGAAGTGGAAGCATGCGTCAGGCTCCGTAAGGACAATCCGATTCTGATGCACAACCAGGTCGAGCACTATCAGCACGATTGGAAGTACCCAGCCTATAACGGGCTGGTCGAGACTGCCTGTGTGGTGCGTGATGGCTCGGATGATGTAGCGAATTCAACACGCTTTATGGACCGAGATCAGTCAAATTCACGCCTGGGGAATGGAAGGTAGGTACAAGGGTGAGCTATATCCTGGGCTGCCGGGCATAATCAACCTATTTCAAGTTCGTGCCGGAAAAGGGTTGGCCATTCCCAAGATTAACATCTACACGTCTTACCAACGGAATGAAAAAGCTTGGGCGGCGGTGCAGATGGCGGACTGGTTTGCCCGGAGTGGCTGCCAGGTCGTAATGATGTCATCCACCAAGGTTCAACCCGGCATACATCCGCATTTGGACAGCTAGGTTCCTCGTTTGTGGAGCAAGGACCCCGACAAAGTTTTAACCTGTTCACCCCGTTTTGCGGGTTCGGTCCAGATCTAAAGTTGTTTTGGGCTGTGGTCAACCAATAGAAGCAGGTGGCCGTTAAGGGCCAGCATTACTTGTTTCCCAGCTTCGTGAAGGGGGACCAACTGATATGCGCATTTCTGTATCGGGGTACCCCGGATCGTTTGCTCCTCGAAGGAACTACACAACCTCCACCATCGCGCATCGGCCGCACAAAGCGAAGAACTCCTAGGCGTACGTAATGTCGCCTGACACATTCTTGATGAGCAAGAAGGGGTTCAACACACCCGGTAACTGGATCTCCCCAAGATTGGTGGACACTCAGATAAGGCTGTAAAATCAGTCCTGGAGGTCCACAATGGGAAAGTCGCGAAAGAGCTTTACGAAGGATTACAAGGTCGCAGCCGTAAAGTTGGTGACAGAGAATGGTCTTTCCTGCGCCGAGGCCGGAAGGCGTCTGGGTATCAATCCAAACTTGATTCATCGATGGAAGGGACTCATGGAAGCCGAAGGTGAAGAGGCCTTTCCAGGCCATGGCAATCTCACGCCGCTTGAGCAGGAAGTCCAACGCCTCCGCCTGGAGAACAAGCGCCTGCTCATGGAGCGCGACATTTTAAAAAAAGCCGCGGCCTTTTTTGCCAAAGAGCAGAAATGACCTTTGGTTTCATCCTGGAGAACAAGGAGCGGTGGCCGATACGGGTGATGTGTCGCGTCCTGGATGTTTCTCCTTCGGGATATTACAAGTGGTGCCGCCGTGTTCCTGGTCCTCGCATCTTGGCCCGAAAGGCTGTCCTTCTTGGCATCCAGGCTGTTCATTCTGAAGTGCAGGCACGGTACGGGAGTCCACGTATCTTCAAGGAATTGCGCAACCAGGGGTTCAAGACCAGCTTGAATACGGTAGCCCGAATCATGCGGGAAAACCGCATTCAGGCTAAGCAAACCAGGAGGTTCCGGTGCACTACCGATTCCAACCATTCCTTGCCCGTTGCGGAGAACAACCTGGGAAGGCGTTTTGACCCGAGTAGGCCCAACCAGGCCTGGGTCGCGGACATTACCTACATCCCTACCCGTGAGGGATGGCTTTACTTTTCAGCAGTGGAGGACCTGTATTCGAGGCGTATTGTTGGTTGGTCGATGTCGGACAGGATGACCAGTCGGCTGGTGGTGGATGCCTTGGAAATGGCCATTGGGCGCAGGGTGCCAAGTGAAGGCATTCTGGTCCATTCGGATCGAGGCTCCCAATACGCCAGCGACCATTACCAAAGGCTGCTGCGGAAGCATGGCATCCAGTGCAGCATGAGCGGCGTAGGCCATTGTTGGGATAACGCCCCAATGGAAAGCTTCTTCGCTTCCTTGAAGAAGGAACTGGTGCACCACGAGGACTATCAAACCAGGGAGGAGGCCAAGGCCAGTTTGTTCGAGTATGTCGAAGTTTTCTACAACAACCAAAGGCTTCATTCGTCTTTGGGATTCACCACGCCTGTTGCCTTTGAACAGGCCGCTTAATCCTGAAACCGGTGTCCACTTTTATTGGGGAACTCCAAACCTTTGCTTGCTGGTTGTGGCTGATTCGACCAGCCGGTTCATTCTTGAGCATGCATTGAAGTTTTTGCGGCAGGTGAACAAGCGGCTGCATTGACGATGGCGACAACAGGATCCTTTTCCAGGGGAAAGTGGTTTTGCTTGTCTGACTCTCCGGAAATCCATTCGGACCGAATCAGGAAGCCGAGCCTAACCCGACCTACACCCCTGTTTTTACAGAGAAAATCCGTTCTTAGGGCGTTTGAAATAGCCCGGTAATACCATTCGATATTTACCAAATGGTTAAAGAAAAGGCAGATGGACCGGTCTTAGCAGCCTGGCCTCACCTCCCGAACCAATTGCCGATGAGAAGAAGCTGACCATTCCCGGTTAAGCCTTTGCATTCCTCTCGGCATCCTGGAAATTGCGGCAGTATTGCAGGAATACGCCGTGATTTGGTCCCGTGAAAACCTGCAACCAATTTTAGGAGGATTACCAATGACTCAATAAAAGCCAGCCAATCGAACCTTTTCGGTCGGGTCTCAAACATTAAAAATTGCCGATCCAGTAGGCTCAAACCCTCCCCGGGTAAGCCACCGAACCTTTGTCGGCAAAACTGCTATCCGCCCGCTTCTACAGAGATACTCCGTACATGGGGTACCTTTGAGCCTGGAAAGTTCCTTCGGAATTTTCCTGATAGATAAGGAAAAAGCACCCAGCCCGGCCATTGCGGCCGGGGCAGATGCTAGACGTTTTTATCCTTTCCGCCGGGAGCCCAAGCGAATGTCCTGGCTGGCAAATGCCGCGCCTATGGCCCCCATGAAGATAATGATCGCTATCGGATAACTGGCGGTTGCCGTGCCAACCAACAGGGCGAAAACCATTGCCCCGGTAATCGCAGCTCCGTTCAGTTTTTGTCGCGCACCCATGACCAACCTCCCTTAGCGTTCGCGGATCAAAAGGTTGGACCACTCGTTGATCAATTGGCTGGCCTCCTTGGAGGTGATGGCCGGCCATTCCTTGCCGAACCGTTCCTGACACTCCTTGGTCAGGTTCCAACGCTGCTTGTCGGCGAGCATCTTTAGGTACCGCGACTGCTTTTCGGACAGCAGTTTGGCCGGGTCCTGAACGGCTTGCCCTAGGCCTGGTCCAGGTGGTGCTATTTCCACCTGAACCCTGGGTTGCTCCTGGATATCCATTCCTTCCCGGCCCAGTTCGTCCTCCAGGGAGACCTTGGCCAGGTTGAAAAGCCGGTGGATGTAATCGCGGATTTTCTGGGGTTCCAGGTCGGCCATTTCTACTTCCAAGCTGACAGACCCACCCTTGGAGCCGTAATTGGCCTGACCTACCTTGCGGGTTAAGCCCACATGCAAACGAATCATGCGTTTCTCCTTTGCCCATGAAAAAAGCCGCCGGAAAACCCGGCGGCCAATCCAACACAGAACTACCGGCTGCGATTACAGCCGGTGTTCCTCCAACCAATGCACCTCCGCCGCCAAGGCGTCGGCGCGACGAGGGAAGGGCCCCAGTTTGGGCCCACCGCTCAAAGACAGGTCCGCGAACCAAAAGCCGTCCGCATCGGGCTCCACCCGGGAGGCGCGCTGGATTTGAGGAATCCCCAAGGCCTTCCAGGAGAAGTCATCTTGATAAATGGCCCGAATACACCCCTGCGGATTGATGTGGAGAATCATTCGGCACCCCCCAGGCGAACGATCCTGCGCCGGGGCTTGGGGACCAACATGGCCTCCAGGGATTCCCCAACCCGGGCCAGGTTGGTGGCCACCTGGTACCTTAGGGCTTCGCTACCGCGCAGATCCTTAGGACGGACTCCGCCAAGGATTCCCTGGGCCTGGGTGATCAGTTCCTCCAACTGCTCCTCGGCGCTCCCACGCAGAGGCAATTGCCGGAACTTGGCAAAGAAGTCGCGGAGATTCTCCAGGGAGGAGTCGCGGAAGACCTTCCGTTCGCCGGGACGGTCCTCGGACAGGCGTTCCGTGAGGTGATTCACCAGGTTGGCGAATTCACCAATCACCGCCTGTTCCGCCAGTTCCACCGCTTGGTCGAACCGTTCGGCGACCCGGCGCTGTTCCCGCAGGTACAGGTCCGGATCGATCCGCACGAGGTAGGTGGGAACACTGACTTCCGGATAGGACCAATCCACCGCAAACAGCCCTTCCAGGGACGACGGGTAATCCTCCGGGTTAAAGAGGTCCCCCAAGCGATCTCTGGCCGCTTCCACCAAGGTAGGCCAGACAGATTCCAGTTCCTGGACGGCTGCGGCCAGCTCCTCCTGCAGCAGCCCCATCCGCTGCTCGAATTCAGGAATCTGCTGCCGGGCCATCAACCGGACTCCGGCCTCAGTGAAGGGCAGGGTCATGGTCCTCCAGGTGGCCAGGATCCGGCTCCGGATGCGGCCGAGCAGTTTCACCGTTGGATGATTGGAGTCCAGCAGCTTCTTACTGGCTTTCAGCATCCGCGCATCCACCTGGGTCTCCCCAATCAGGTCCGTGACCTGGCCCGGGGAAAGCGTTTTACAACCCCCGAGGGATTTGACATGCAAACGGACCGCAGCACAGTTTCGGCGCAGTTCCTCACCCGCCGAAGTCGTATCAATCGAACGATCAGCCGTAACCAAAGGTGCATTCATGGATCTAACTCCCACAAGGCAATGAAAAACCACACTCCCGCCGGCACCGCGCCGGGCAGAAGTGTGGTTCACGGGTTCAAAACGGGATCAGTTCAACCAGGGGCGCACATCGCGTCCCTTTTTGGGTTTGGGGGCAGGTTTCGGATCGGAGCCGAACAAGCCTCCCCGGCTCACGCACAGGGCCCTTCCTTTGGCCCAGGTGCGCAATGCCTCAATGGATTCGGCGCTGGTGGAAGAGACCGGCACCACGAACCTGGAAGCCTCCACCAGGCTCAGATCGAGCAAAGCGGCCAGCCGGCAGGTGGATTTGATCTCCGCGCCGGTGATGGGACGGGTGTCCTCCGGACGGGGTTGATCTGCTTCGAGGCCATACTGGGCGAGGTAAATCCGCCAGATGGACTCCCGGGTGCGCCGATCGGGGTAATCAACGAACCAGATGGAATCGAGCCTTTCCGCCCGGGTCAGGGGAGGGGGCAGGCCCTGGATCTCATTGGCCGTCATGATCACGAAGCAGTCATTGCGTCGATCCGACAGCCACGTAAGTAACGATCCCATCAGCCGCGTGGAAACACCGCTGTCTCCCTGGCTGCCATGCCCTGCCAAAGCCCGTTCCGCCTCATCGATCAGCAGGATGGACTTACCCACCGCGTCGATGCGTTTCAGGGCCTCCCGGAGGGCGCGTTCCGTCTCACCCACCAGGGATTGGTACAGGCCGCCGATGTCCAGATTCAGGACTGGACGGCCGGTGGCTTGACCCAGGCAGCGGGCAAAGGAAGATTTGCCACAGCCTGGCACCCCGGACACCAAAACACCCCGGGCATTCACCCGGGTACTGGCTAAGGCCCGCAGGGAGTAATCCCGCAAGCCATCGAACCCACCCAGATGCTCGAAACGATCCTCCGCCGTGATGGGAAGGAGCGTCAACGGGCCAGCCTTTTTCAGGGAAGAGGCTTTCACACCAAACACAGCATCCGCCTGGAGACACCCATGACGCACCAGACTCAGCGCGAACGCCGACTCCGCTTCGGCAATCCCCAACCCGGAGGCCGCCTCCACCACGCTTGCCAGGGTGGCTTCATCGACCTCTCCTTCCTCCACCAGACTCATGGCAAGCGTCCGGAGATCGTCGGGAGTGGGCAGATCGTGCTCCAGAACAATCATCTGGCGGGCCAATTCGGCCGGAATATTGACCGCTGGGGCCAGAATCAGGACAAAACGCTGCTCAGCCTTACCTTCCGCCAATTCCCGGCCCAGAAGGGCCACAATCTCGGCGGATTGCAGGAACCGGTGGAAGCCATTGGCCACCAGCACCGTGGTGCCGGATTGATTGGCCAGGAGGCGGATTGCCCCGGCGGGATCCCCCTGGACGGTTCCCGGGGAGACTCCCTGCCCGCGCAGACCGGTCGCGATATCCCAGGTCAGGACATTCCAGCCTTGGGTAGCTCCCAGCTTCTGGATCGCAGCCTCCGCTTCAATGGGTTCTTCCGTCACCAACCAGATGCCGGAAAAGCCTCCAGCCACATACTCGCGCAAACTGTTCAACCACATGGCGTACTCCTGCTTTGGGAAAACAAAAAAGGCGAACGGCACCGTGCCATTCGCCTGCGGAAGAAACGGGTAAGGAAACCTTCAGGCCAAACTGGCCCAGGGTTCCTGAGAGACATCGATCAGGTCGAAATGCTCAATTTCCGCCAACACCGCGTTATGGGGGGAAGTGTTGGCTTGGTGGTAAAGCCGGGGGATTTCCACATCACCACAGGCCTCTTCCCACGTGATTCCGGTGCGGCGCTTGTATTCCGCTTGGAACCACAGGAACCATTGATCAAATTGCATAGGCATCGACTGGACTCCTGGAAACGAAAAAAGCGCCGCAATCATTGCGGCGCCATGGGGCTTAAATTCCGGAATTGAAGGTTAGTTCCGAGCCTGGGTGATTCCCTGGATCGAAGCGGGTTGGTCAAAATGTGGGGTGTCCCGGGTCACTGTTCCCAGAGCCTTCTCCAGGAAACGGGATGCGTCCTTGCAGGTGATTCCGTCAAAACCATGGGTATCCAATGAGACACTCCCGGAAGGGGCCACGGTGATGGTGATGGTCTTCATGGGTCAGACCTCCACCAGGACATTCAGACGGATGGAGCCATCCGCTAGGACGGATTCCTGGCAGGTGTAACCCTGTTTGCGTGCCTCCAGCTTGGCCTTCTCCACAGCGTAAGCCTGCTGGAACTGGTCGAGCTTTTCGGGGAGGCCCCAGAAGCCCCCGAAATGGTCGTACAGCAGATTGCCGCCCGGTTCGATGCACACCGGAAAGCGCCAACCATCCAACTGAACCCCGATGCCTTGGGCTACCCGGTCAAACAAACGGACCTCTCCCTGGGTGGGCGGCGGAAGAAGTAGGCGGTAACAGGCAGCCTGGATGCCGACCATGTCCGTGATCTGGGTCTGAATCGTGACCGTGTGACTCATATGAAACCCTCCAGAAACGAAAACACCCAGGCGAAGTGCCTGGGTGGAAGGGCTGATAGCTAGGATTCCCTTCATATAAGTATGACAGGAAATTTGGGTTTATTTAATTTGGACCAGCCAGAACCTATAGTGGACCTCAAAAACTGGACAGGCGCCCTTGAGGATCTCAACAAAACAATTTGATCCTACGATGCAAGGGTTTAGAGTAAGCCGGTCAAGGCGGACCGAGATGGCCAAGCCGTTGCTGCCAGACGGCTTATTGGAAAGTATCAAGCCCGTTCTTGCACCCAAGAAGCCACGGTCTAAAGTAGTGGTCCCAGAGTGTCAAACCGCTTGGCCCTGAATGGCATTCTGTTCGTTGCCCGTAGCGGAACAGTTTAGCGTGCTACCACCGGAAGCGAGATGCGAAAGCGGGATGACCTTCTGGCGGCGCCTTCCATTTGTTGGAACCGCTTAACTCAGCCTTGTTTGAGCCCCCTAATTCTTTAATGATTTGATCAAAAACATTTCTTTAAATTGATTAATCGGAAATTCTGTTGCTCGCCTCCTCGAAACATCCACCATGCAAACCCATGGTGATTTACGATGGTTTGATGACACCCCCATTCCTGATTGGTCATTTGGTTGAAAACTCATTGCGTCATAGTTTAGATCCCTTGGTTCCATCCAATGAACACCTTGGCCGATTGCCTCAACGACCATGATGGTAGAGGACGTTGGATTTTCAATATCTTTCAAAGAATGAGCCTTGGGGCCTGGAAATAAGGTATCATTTCCCACAACCACAAAGTAATTAGTTTGATATTTTTTCTTGGCCCTATAGTCAGATGGGCAAGAATAACACGAGGGCATGCGGCTTTCCAGTTGGCAATTGTTTGGCCCATTCCATGGCTCGTTGAATTTGTACTCTTTAAAAAGTTCCGAGTCGATTACTTCCAAGAGTAATACTCGCCAACTGTGAACTGGAGCACCTCTGGAGTTTACTTGGTAGGCAGGGGGAAACCTTCCGTGTATTTGGTGATATTGATGAAGGTGAAGTCCAATTTCACCAATAAAAGAGTTACAGGTTGCGCTGTAAGCTCTTTCCCTTACTTTTGGAAATTCAATTGCAAAATGAAAAATAAAAAAAAGAAGAATTGCAGCAACCATTGCCCATAATATCTTCTTCATAATCAGTCTCCAAACTTTGAACCACCAATCATTTTTCATATGTGTTACCGGACTCATTTGGAGGAGCAGTCCAGAAAGGGTTGCCATTTTTATCAACAGCAAAACATGGGCCCGCAATATAGGATTTAATTGGTATTCCATACCATCTCAAAACCGATGTTACTTCGTAAAGATTGCGTAGACGCTCGCAATCATCATATTTTATTTCTGCCTGCTCTGCCCCGCAAATAATTGCCTTGTACCCTTTTGGCCCCTTAAAATAAGGTAACACCGGCTCGATATCCTGGCATATACCTAATTCTAGTAGTCCACTTATTATTAGGCATTCTTCAACATCATTTTTTGGCTCAATATGTAAGACATAGGTTTTCATTGATGGCTTAGGTGGTATTAGTACAATTCCCACGCATGGACCACACCCTGAAGGTCCTACATATCCTCCCTCTGGAATTACACCTACCCAACCTTTAGCGCCCGTACATCCGGTTGCAATTGCGGGTGCTAGCAAAGGTAGATCAGCTTTTTTACAAATAGGCACTTTCCCCAGACATTCTTGCTTTGAGTTTTGACCAAAATAATTAAAAAACCAAATTTTTATTTGTTTCCAATTCCCAAATGCGGGGAATTCAAACCACATTCCTCCAATTTCCTTCTTCTCCAACCCATTCGAATCCAACCCATTCACTGGTCCATTCCCTACATATCGATACCAATTCTGATCCCCCGCCTCAAAGCCCAACGGATCATTGCTGAGCCACCTGCCCAAACTAGGGCTGTAGACCCGATTCCTGAACTCGTAATCCCCCGCCGCAATTCTCTCCCCACCCTGGTGCAGGAACACCCAATCTTTCGCCGAACTCGACAACGTAAAACCACTTCCATCCCTGAAGGTGACTTGGCCGAAGGGGGTGTAGGTGTAGCGTTCCTGGATGGTGCCGCTGGTGTTGACGAGGGCGGTCGTGTTCCAGTTGGCATCTTGCAATGAGTACAGGCGTTCATCCAATGTGCCGTTGGCATCAGT
>Ga0255177_1000368_pt1 | contig 14026 bp, 11 predicted proteins | sample Atl_Atlam_RepB_8_2_FD_183641 | JGI IMG/M metagenome (GOLD analysis project Ga0255177, IMG submission 183641) | Freshwater microbial communities from Altamaha River, Georgia, United States - Atl_Atlam_RepB_8d | ecosystem: Environmental > Aquatic > Freshwater > River | place: USA: Georgia...
AAAAAAAAAATAAAAAAAAATTAAAAAAAAAATTAAAAACTCGTTTGTAATAAAAAAAAAAATACTTATTAAAAATTAAAAATTTATATTAAAATTTGTATTAAAAATTTGTAATAAATTATAATAAAAAGTATAAATGGAAAATAGAATTGATTATCAGACATATGAAAGACAACTGCGCGAACCATATGTAAATAATCCTATAGATATATCTGTAGGATTTTATGGATTATGTAGTTATCAGCATATTGCATGGGATTATGTTTTTCAGTGTATACGTAATTATTATCCTGATGCACCAATAGTATTAATCAATGATGGTACCGAGCAATACGATTATAGTGATATGGCTGATAAATATAATTGTATTTATGTTAAGAAAGATAAGGAAATTTGTTTACATTATCCGGATATTGCAAGCGCACATGAATTTCTACATCGCACAAAAGAAGTTGCTGATTTGCTTGGAACCGAATGGATTATTCATCTGCATCCGGATGTTATATGCAATGGACGTATTTCTTATTTTCCACCTTCAGAATTAGCTGGTGTAGCTGCAGGTTCAAATAATGGTGTATCCGGAAATAATTGGAATAATTGTTCTGATTTTAAAAAAATTGCTGAGTATATACGTAAGTTTCAACCAACTGTAGAATTAAATGGTTGGGGATGGTGCGGTGGAAGCATTATGAATCGTGCAGCATTTTATGAGGTTTATAATTCATTATATGGTGTCAATGCAAAATTTTCTTTAGAGGACATTCGTAAAAATACTTGTGTGACTGCTACAGAACATGAGGATACAATGATGTCTATACTATTTGCATTGAATGGGTATCCATATCGTATTTGGAAAGATAATCCGGAATATCATCGTGGTTCTAAAGATGGTGCATTTCTACATGGTTTTAAAGAGCATTATGATTTTAAAAAGCAAGGATTAAGCGATTCCGAATATTTTTTAAGAGTTCGTTATCAAAATTTATCTAAAAGAAAAGAACGAGGACAACTAGATAATGAAGATTATAATAATGGACATCAACAAAATATATAAAAATTTATAATAACTTAAAGACAATTTAACCTGTTTTTTTAGTAATTAAATTATTCACAAATTTTGCATTTTTATTATTAAATATGAGTATTAATAAATCAGCAACATTAGATGATGTAATAAAATACTGGAATAATCAGCCATGTAATATTAAACATTCATCCAAAGATATGAATACGTGTGAATATTTTACAGAGGTTTCTAAGAAACGATATTTTGTAGAACCACATATTCCTGATTTTGCAGGATTTAACAAATATAAGGATAAAAAAGTGCTTGAAGTCGGGTGTGGTATTGGAACTGATGCACAGGAATTTGCAAAAAATGGATGTATTTATAAAGGAATTGATTTGACTGAAAAATCTATCGACATATGTAAAAATCGATTTCAATTATTTAATTTAGATGGTGTTTTTGAAACAGGAAATATAGAAGAATATTGTGATGGTGAATATGATTTAATATATAGCTTTGGTGTTTTACATCATACACCTGATATAGATAAAGCACTAATAAATATTTATAATATGTTAAAACCGGGAGGTGAATTTAAATGTATGTTATATGCTAAGAATTCTTGGAAATACTTTAAAATTTTAGATGGATTAGATCAATATGAAGCACAAAATAATGTTCCTATAGCAAATACTTATACACATGATGATATTAAGCAATTATTTACCAAACATAATTTTACTAATATTTCCATAATGCAAACTCATATTTTTCCATATAAAATACCAGAATATAAACAAGGAAAATATGAAAAAGAAGAATATTTTAAATCAATGCCTGCAGAATTATTTTCGTGCTTGAATAAGAATTTAGGATGGCATTTGTGTATTACTTGTAATAAGTAGAACCAACACCAACCCGAACAATATTCCCACACTTTTCTTTTGTAATATATCTATGTGGGTCTATAACAATGCATGAATCATTAAATTCATATTCTTGAAAAATATCATGCCGACACCCAATAAAATAAATGCAATTATTTTCACAAGTCCAATTTTTACCAGGTTCTAAATGTGGGTCAAATGTAGATATTTTATAACCCTTTTCAATAAGCAGATTCTTAAGTAATATAGCAGGGCTACCAGTTTCAATATTAGTATTAGGTTTAAATGCAGTTCCTAGAATACATATACTCATCGATTTATTTTTATTTAATTCTTGGATAATTAGATTTGCAAGAAATTCAGTTTGTTTTTCTCGTTTTTTCATAATAAAATCATAATAATTATGCTCTAGCCCAAGACGATTAGATAACCAAGACATAGCAATGTTATCTCGTGGATGACAACCACCCCCATCACCCATTCCACCATTTAAATATGATGTTGAAACCAAGCGCCGCGTGCCTTTTTTCAATGCTGACATCACTACATCAACATCCGTATTAGGTAGATTATGGCACATCTCCATAATATTATTAGCCATTACAATCTTAGTAGTAATATATGTGTTATAAGACACCTTAATCATTTCTGCATTCTCTAGAGTAGTAGAAAATACTTCTGCAGGAGTAATAGTTGCATAGAATTGCCGGACTAGTTGTTCTGCTTCATCATCCACGTGGCCTAGCAAAATAAATTCCGGATTATAGAAATCATATACAACTGAACCCATAGCAATAAAATAAGGATTATAACATAGACTTATATTCTTAGAAAGTACAGGAAAAATATACTTACGCAACGTGCCTGGAAGCACAGTAGAAATAATTGTAACAACACGACTCTCGTTCATACGTTCTAGAGTTTCACTCAATGCCTTAACACTGGATACTAGATAATCATAATTGAAATCCTCGCGAGTATCCGGAATTCTTACGTGCCCTTCATATTGCGCTTGATGGGGAGTTTGCACAGCAATGAATATTAGTTCTGTGTGTGAAACCACTTCATCTAGAGAATCTACTATTCTTATTGTTGTACTATCTAGCATTGGTTCAATTGTGCCTTTGCCTGTTTCATCTGCCTCTTGCGTGTATAATAACTCACGCGGATGCCGCGATGAATTTATAGCAGGATTAACATCGTAACCTACCACTGAATGACCTTTTGCCGCAGTTGCTACCGCACAAGGCAATCCTAGTTTACCTAGACCAATAAAACCAATACGCATTATAAAATATACCAATCTAGCAATTAAACAATATTAATTAGATTAAATTAAGGTTTATTAATTATTTATTTAACGAATTATATATTTAACGGTTAATTATTTAACTGTTAATTATTTAACGTTTAATAAATAAAAATTTTATATGTTAATAAAAATACAAATACAATAATGAAGATAGCATTGGTTGCACCAGGGATAATGTCTGTTCCCCCGGTTGGTTGGGGTGCAGTTGAAATTATTATTTGGGATTATTATAATGAATTAATGGCGTGTGGAAATGATGTGGTTATTATAAATAAAATACGCAACAATCCATGCGACCAATCACATCCTAGAAGTGCATATTGTCAAGAATTAATAAATGAAATTAATCAAGGGCAATTTGATTTTGTTCATATCCATTATGATGTTCTTTTTCATATTATTCCCTTTCTCACAACACCAAAAGTAATAGGTATAACTAGTCATTATCCATATATAGATAATCTAGAGAAACATCATAGTGATGGATTTACCGGAATATTTGAATTTATGATACATATGCCAAATGTTGATTCCCAAATTATATTAAATTTTGTTTTAGCAGATAAAGATATTGATACTCTAATTAAACACAGTGCAAATCCAAAATACATATTTAAACTTGAAAATGGTATTTCGGATAAATTTACTAATAAATCCTTTAAGGAAGCAGCATATATTGATAAAACAATTTATCTTGGTAAAATAACATCTCGTAAAGGACAGGCTAAATATTGTAATTTGGAAAATATACATATTATAGGACCTGGTGGTGAAGGACTTGCAAATTATCAAGGCACTTGGACTCGTGATGAAGTATATAGTAAACTAGGTGATTATGGAAATTTATTACTTTTATCAGAAGGAGAAGCAGACCCCTTAGTTGTTAAGGAAGCAATGATGGCAGGTCTAGGCGTTGTAATTAATGAAACATCAGGCAAGAATCTTGACCGAAATTGTGATTTCATATCAATTATTCCAGATTCGCGCTGTGATGATTTAGATTATATACAATCTGTAATGGATAATAATAAAAAAATAAGTTATCAAAAAAGAGAATATATTAGGCAATATGCACAGGTACATTATTCTTGGAAACCATTAATTACTAAATACATTGAAACTATTCAATCTCAACTCACTAATTAGTTTTTTTGTGTATCTTGTGTATCTTGTGTATCTTGTGTATCTTGTGTATAATGATGATATAAATAAAACCATTTATCTATTATATTGTCTGTAAAATCAGGAATAATAAGATTAAATAATTCAGGTTGTTGATGTAAACAAGTTGATAATATTTGTTGATCACAACCTATAAAATATCCTTCTTCTAGATACATTTTAAAATTCTTATAAAAAATTTCAATTAATTTTAATAATGCATCCTGTCCACCACCAAATATGGCACCGGATAAATGTATTTCGTCTTGAAAAATATATTGTTCTGGATTTGTATAATCTTTTATTAAAACAATATCTATTTTATCTTTGGAAATAAGCTCGTATCTAGGATAATGAAATAAATTTTTATAATTATTTAAAATAAATCTAATATCCCGTAATGAACCAATATCATTCCAAATAAATTTATCACTATTAAAAGGATTTAATGCAATAGCTTCTTTTACTAGTGATAATTTAGAGTTCCAAATCATATAACATTCTTTAGTGCGTATATGTGGTGTTGGATCTTTCATATGTTGTTCTTCCCAAATATTTGGATAAGTCTTTACAATATCTAAATCTAGTAATTCCTTTATTATAACTCGCACTTTACCGGGTTGTGTTTGTGTTTGTGTTTCTAATGTATTTCTATTAGTATTTGCTAGAGATAGTAAAATATCTGCTTGATCTGCCGATGTAAAAATTATTATATTACATCTTATAGATAATAAAAGATTTTTTATCCAAGTCGCATATTCACAAAAAGTATGTTTTGATTTAATTTTATAATAACACGTTACTAAAGTCGCAGAACTAGATTCTAATTCCATATTATTAATTATTAATTATTAGGCTTTGTGTATATTTTTATTTTATTTAATAGGTATTTTTATTTTTTTTTTAAGTTATATTTAAGAATATTTAAGAATATTTTATATTTATTATATTTAAGAATATTTAAGAATATTTAAGAATATTTAAGAATATTTAAGAATATTTAAGAATATTTAATATTTATTATATTTAAGAATATTTAAGAATAAATGTCTAGAAAAATTACCAATAATAAAAAATTTAATTCAAGAGTTAAAAATAAGAGTGTAAAAAGGAATAAAAAAATAAGAAAAACCAAAATAAAAGTAGGAAAACTTATTGGCGGGGCTATGGGTATGGCAGCTACTAATGGTGTATTACCAGAATTGAAATTACCATTAAATAAAGAATATCTTAAAGACAATCCAAAAGTTTGTGATTTTTTGTATGACGAAACGATGAAATTATTAGATTCATTTCCAGTTATACAAACATCATCAATTAAACCATTATTACAAAAATGGTTTAAGAAAAGTGAAGAAGAAGATAAAGATAAAGATAAAAAGAAAAAATTATTTGATCCATATTTAACATTGCCAATACCATTCATTACTGACGTTCAAAACTCTGATAATTTTGAAACTGATTTTTATTATAAATGGTATATAGAAAAAAATCCTGATTTAGGTATATTAATTTCAGATAAAGGTACAATAACACCTATAGATACTAGTTGCACAATAAAAGTTAGTGGTGAAACAATAACATTTCCAATATATGAAACATTAATGGCACAAATATGTCGTGATATTTGTTTATTTTTAATAACAGGACATTTTTTTGTAGGTGATGATAATGATGATACAAATTTAAAAATAGAAGAAGATTATTTAGAAAAATTTAAAACATTATTATTTGAATGTAATGGTTGCATAGGATTAAAATATAATTATTATAAGGTTTGTCTTATATTTGATATGTTTATTTCATATATTTCAAGGCGAAAAACAATTATAGAACAAGCAATATATACAACATGTGATTATTTCCCACTATTATATAATAGTAAATTTATTTTTTTTCCAACACCATCACAATTATCATATCAATCCGTTGTTTTATTAATAGGTTCTCCAATTATTAATTTTAGATTAAATAATAGAGTTAGATATATACATAAATTAATATTACCTCCAATAAATAATTTTGCTCATGATGTTTTTGAACATTGTTCGGTATCACATAATATTAAATTTTTTACAAAGATTGATAAAGATTCTGTTGATAATATATTTAATGAATGGTTTAGTAATATCAGTAATTTAATAAAAATATTAAGTAAATATTTTTTTATCAAACCTAAAGATAAAAATAAAGACTCTAAATATCCATATGACAAAATTACCATAAAAACAAAAACAATGTATTCATTTATTTTATTTTCATTATTGCATGAATTTAATGGCGGATTAGCATTATTTAAAACAATAATTAGACAAATTGATGATCAAATAAAAAAAATAAAAGAATTTTTAATAAGGGATTTAATTGAAACTGCAATAAGTAGTAGATTATCAAGTGCTATTAAAAAAATAGATGAAATAGATAGAAATGATGAATTTTGGAAAACATATAATTGGAGTCCAATTATTGATTATTTTATTAATACTATTATAGCCAAGGCAAATCGTCCAAAAACTGGAGAAGAATTTAAACAAAATATAAATATATTATATGATATTTTATTATTAATTTATAAAAGATATAAATCAAAAGTTCCTAATTTTCTTTTTGAATTTAATCCTGATTTACGAGGATATCTAGAAGAAAATGAAGTTTCAAATAAATTTGAAAATAGTATAAATACAAATGGAAAATTTCCTATACAAATAATAAAAACACAAACATAATTTACACTTTTACAAAAGGTGGATAATTAAGTATAATATCCTGTTTATTTGGAATATTAGGCATATCTATTGATGATGGTATAATATTAGTATTTGAAGGCCATGTATATCCTATATCCTCTAGAATATCATTTCTAACTAATGTGATTTCAAAAACATTTGGTATAATTTTTCTACTTTGAATATGAGTTGCACATCCATTATTACCATGTAAATGTAGTATTGTATGGGTTTTATTTAATTTAGTTAGAAGATCTAATAAAATATTATCACTAGAACCAAATGTAGATAAATTAGTATAATAGGTTGGATGTTTGCGAATATCTGCGGGTGTGTGTAATTCTAACACTAATTGTCTAATGTTGTGCATTAAACCATTTTCTATTATAGAATTAAACAGTCCATATTCGTGGCCCTCTATATCAATTTTCATAAATATATTTGAATAAGGTTTTATATATTCTTCTAGATTAGAAATATTTTGATTATTGGTATAACCTAAATTTTTTTTTATAAATTTTATTTTTGTTTCATTCCTAGCAGATGGTATATTATTTATTGTGCCATCAAATGCAAAACAACTCTGAATATCAATATAATAATCTAATAAAGCATCTTCAAAACTAATATCATTTGAAATTCCACCACTTATAAAAGCATCATATCCACTAGAAATACTAAACATACTAATAATGCAAGGTATATCAACAATAACATATCCACCATCATTATCCTTTCCAATTCTTTTTTTGGGAAAAGGACTTTCATAAATAGTTAATGCATCTAGAGACATTATAATTTTATTTAGTTATTATTATTACTTAACTTATTTAATAATTTGTTAAATAAAATATTTTGTTAAAACAACAATAGGTGTTTTAAGAGGATTTACAAAATCCATGTTTAACAATGATACTGGATGCAGATATATTTTTGTAATAATAAATATTACTATTATTTAGTTAATGTAATATCTATTTTTTTAATTTTTTTTAGATAAAATAGAAATGCCTAATAAAACAAATAAAAATAAATCTAAAAATAATAAATCTATTTTTAAAAAGAGTGTAAAAAGAAATAAAAAAATAAGAAAAAATAAAATATTTAAATTAACTAAGTTAAAATTACAAATTGGGGGTAATTATACAAATATTGCTAGTTCTATTACTGATTTTATTGAAATAATTAAAAAATTTGAGGAATTTGAAAAATCATCTAGAAATAGCACAATTCATAAAGAAACTGGATTTGATTTTGCAAATCTTGAAGACAATACTTATTACAGAAAATTAATATCATATACTCCTTGTTCTATTGATTTAAGAATGAATAAAGAATCACCATATGAATATGTATTTGACAGTGAATTTAATTTAGTTCAAACAAGACAAAGAATTAATATTGAAAATGAAATTATACTTGGTTCTGATGATTATATTATTTGCCAATCAATGGATGATGGTAGTTATAAAATTATTATGAAGAATAATACAAATTATTATTCTGATTTATGTCCTACACAAGTTCAATTGGTTTCTTTAAATACTGAAAACTTGCGTGATACTGGGCATTCATTAATGTTAATTTTGAATAACAATGAACCAAAAAGTTTTTCTGTTATAGATCCTAATGGCGGAGATACAATAGTTGGTAAAAATCTAAGTGAAGAAACATTTTCTAAAATGCTAGAACAAATTATGATTATGAAAGGTTATGTATATTCAAAAATAAATTACCCACCTTGTCAAATAATGTCGGTTTTATTTCCTAATAGTTGTCATTTATGGTCATTATTATATTGTGAACTAATTATAAGATTTAATTTAGATGAAACTATAGATTTTTTTACAAGAACAAGCCCTATGGATTTAGATAAATTAATTTCAAAATATGCAACTTATATAATGAAGGTGATACAAAAAATAAATAGAACCATTAAGGAAGATGTATTTATTTATAGTAATTATTATATAAAAGCAGACGAATTATTTGAAAAAATATATGCAATTTATAGAAAACAAGTAATAGAACCTAGAACAATAAAAATATTAAGATACAAAAATATAAAAATATCATTTGTAAGAGGTCGCGATTATGATTGGGAACTAGAATTATTAAGTAAAACAAATACTAAATATAAAATTTTATCAAAAGATTCACATAAATTACAAACTTTAAGTATATTCATAAAAGCTTTTCCAGATAATTTTAAAGAAATTTTAGAAAAATATGATAGTAATGAATTAAATATGTTAACATCAAAAATCTAACAAACATAAAATAAATAATAAAAATAAATAAAAAAAAAATAAAAAATAAAATAAGAAATAAAAATCAATTTTTAAATATTACGGAATGCATTAGTATGTGTGTTATATACACTTGCCCATTCAGGATATATATCACTAGTATTTTCATCTGTAAACCCGTGAAAAGTTTTATTTACCCACGGATAAGGCATATAGATATATTTACTAGCTTCTAGAGGTGAAACTGCATTTATACGCGATTGTTGCAAATAAACACCAAACCAACTTAATGTTGAATTAGAACATATACCACCCTGACATTGAGACATAATAAATAATGTATCTAGCTCATCATCTTTATTAGATTGAATTTTAATATCTGCATTTTTTTGTATCTGTTTTAAATATTTTTGTAAATGTTGTGAATATTCATTTGTACAAACTATAAATATAGCTTTAGGATTATAAGATTTTATTCTAGCAATACAATCTAAATAATAAGATTCTAAAGAAATATTATATAATTCATTTCCTACATAATCTCCTAATCTTATATGAATAAAATAACTATTTTTAAAATTTTCATATTCATTTAAAATTTGAATCTTTTTTCGTGTTGGATTTATTGATATAAAATCTGGATAATCATCTGGCAAATAACGAGGATTTATAAAATATCCATATAAAATTATATTTACACAACCTTCTATAATATCTTTTGTTATCCGTGTAGATAAATCCACATATTCAAATGATTCCGTATCTTTTGCTTTATATACATATCTATTAGGAATATTATCATTTATAATTCGTAAAGATATACTGAATTTATTATTAGAATCATTAAATAATTTATCTAAAGATTGCATTGTTTTTTCAGCTGATTGATGACTATTAGGAATAAAATGTGCTTTAGAAATTATTAATTCGCGATTATATTCTCTAGCTATAGACAGTGCAGCACCTATTTTAAATAATTGATTACCCAAACCACCATTTATTTCCGGACATAACAAACCCAATGGTTTTTGTTTTGCAGGTGGTATTTCGTGTGATATTGGTTTTGGATATAATGGTATATTTGTATTTTTTAAGTATTTTAGATATTTGTTTTCATGTTTATAATTATGAAAAGATAAAATTTTCCATTCATATTCATTATCGCTATATAATGCATTTATATTTGTTGATGGTTCTATATTACTATGATTAAGATGATAACCAACCATAATATCTTCAGCAAGAAATAATTTTACTGTTTCCATATTATTTATTTTTTTAAATGTCTCTAGAGCTTTATAACTAAGATAATAAAGAGGACCACCACAATAACGAACAACAGGAAAAGATACATAATAATTTGAATTTCCATGAAAATTATACATAAATTCTATTTTATTATCTACTTTATTACCACAGTAATCCACATTTATAAATTTGGATAAAAAAATTAATTTACTAAGATGATTAATATTAGGTATCACATCATCATCGCATTTAAATATTCCTGATAATTTCGGATGTAATTCTAGAATAACACGAAATAAACAAAGTGTTTTTTGATTTAAACTATAATAATCATCTGGTGTATTTAATACTATATAAAATGATTCTTCTAGAATATAACTTTTTCTATCTTCTAGTTGGTTATTTTCTTGAAATTCAGCTCTAGAAGGATTACCATAAATTATATATATATATTTACAACATTGTTGAAAATTATTTGAAATTAAATAATTATAGACTAATTTTGCTTTCTCTATATTTTTATAACAAGAATAAATTAAAAATATATATTCAGGATTTTCCATTTTATCAATATTATTTATAAGTAATATATATTAATTAAGTTGTTTGGTTAATATGATTAATTAATATGATTAATTAATATGATTAGTTTATATGATTAATTAATAATATTAATTTATATTTTTATATTTAAAAATGAAGACCAACGCATAAATAAAATTTATTAAAAAATATCATATTCTATTAGTAAGAATCAATATAACAACAATATAAAAATATCCAATATGGCTGCGACAATTCAATACACAAATAATTCGCCAACACATGAAAATTATTGGTTTCAAGACTTGGCGGGAACCATATTTAATTTAGACCTTGCAATAAAAATAATTCCTAATAATGATATGACTTATGCTGAAAAAATAAATTCGCTTGTTCGTTTCAGTATTTATATTGGTGTAATTTTATCTCTATTCTATTCTAATTATTTATTCTTATATATTCCAATTCTTACAATGCTAGGAACTTATATTTTATATATATTTAGACTTGATACTCTAGAAAAAACACTAGCAACGGTTGGTGAAAATGGAAATATTGGGAAAATACCAGATAAAAAAATGAAGAATTTGATGGACAAAAATATAGTAGGTTCTAGGGATGGTGAAACATTTGAAGATATTTTAAATATCAAAAGATGTGTAAAGCCTAGCAACGGAAATCCATTTATGAATCCTCTAGTCTTTGATTCCCGTTTACGCGATGCCGCTTGTGATGCCGTGAAACCCGAAAATCAATTGCAGATTGAGCGTGAATACAATCGGCATTGTATTAAGGATATTAGTGATATCTGGAATCATAATTCTGGAAGACGACAATTTTATACAGTTGCTAATACTACTTATCCCAATAATCAGGAAGCATTTGCTAACTGGCTCTATAAACGAGGTCCATCTTGCAAAGAAGGCAATGGTGCACAATGTATTGCTAATATTGCAAGTAGAATTAATAGTAGTTTAATAACACCTAGTTTTGCACAATAAAAAATAAAAAAAACATTAATAAAATAAGCTATTTTTATTATTTTTATTATTTTGTCTATTTATGAAATATTAGTATATATTTATATTAGTATATATTTATATTAGTATATATTTATATTAGTATATATTTATATTAGTATATATTATATAGAAAGCTAAAATAATGGCAACTGCGTCTGCAACAGGAGAAAATTCAAATAATAATAATGGTTTTGAAACAATAACACAAGGTTTAACTATAGAAAAGTTAATACCTATATTAAAAAAAAAATTACCAACAATTAAACCATTTAATCTAGAGAAAGCATTTTGTGGTTTAATTTCCAATAAATCAATTAAATCAAAAACACAATCAACTACTAGTATTAATTATTTAGTTCCGTATTCTGATATATCTATCAAAGACAAAGAATCACCAACACAAAATACTGAACTAATGACTTTATTTTCTTCATTTCCTACAACAATAGTATATTATTTTATTAGTTTATATTTATCTATTTTAAATGATAATGTAAGTGATTTATTATTTCATCAACTATTAGCTAACATACAAGTTCCAGGATTAATAGACGAACAGAAATATACTGCATATAATCAAGTTAGTCCAATGACCACTTACAATGAAATGTTTGGAAATGATTTATTGGTAAATCATTTACGATGCTTCTTTGGAATTCAACCTTGCTTTCCAGAATTTGAAAATGCACGTGATAGAAATTTATTTATTGGATTTATTAAATGTGGTTCTATAACACGCGGAATAAAAGGTTTTTTTGCAAAATTAACAAAAAAATTTTCTAATATAGGCGGACATATGAATTCATTTATTATTGATAAAACTAATAGACTTATTATTCATTTTGAACCAAAAGGTAGTGGTTCTAGTGTATATCAGCCATTTAATTTAAAACAATTTATTTGCAGAGTTGCAGGAAAAGAATATATTCCTGAATCTTACACCATAAATATTAACGAAATTGAATATACTTTTATCGATACTAAAGATTTATATATGGTTCAATCACCTTTATTTAAATTTGATATATTTTGTCAGACATACTCAATTCTAGCAATCTTAACTTATTTATTGAATATTGAAACTATACGTGCATTACCCGATACATCTGAAAAATATATATTGAATATATTGCATATATTTCAAACAATAACTAGAGAAGATGCATTAAAATTCAGAAATTTTTTTTATAAAATATGTAATAATGATTTTAAAATGAAAATTGAAGCATTTCATAATGAACTTATGAAACGAACAAAAAAACCAAAACAAATTAGCAGTAATCTAGGTGAAAGTAATAATTATGGAAATGGATTTGAAAATCTAGGTGCCGCATCAGCTAGTAATAAAATTATTGATTTTGAAGAAGATAATGAAGATAATATGGAAATGATTAGTTTAGGTAATAAAACCATTAAGGGTGGTAATCGTAAAAGTATCAGAAGAAAATACAAGTCAATAAAAAACACTAAAAAACAACACAGCAAAAGGACGAATAAATTACTTAATACTAGAAATATAGTAAAACATTAATTCCTCTATTCTAATATTAATAAAAAATGTTGTAATCCTTTAAGCAATAGTTATTAGCTTATTTTTCCATATTCACTTTGATATCGATGGGGATTTAAGGAATAAAAAAGGTTTTTAGGTGAATGGATTTCTATTTTTATATTAGAAAATTAAATTTGTGAGTGTTTTTTTTTAAATATAAAACAAAATTAATAAATATATTTAATCACAAGATATAGATTAGATTGTATATAGATATATGCCACCAAAAAAAGAGATAGAATATGCAAAATCATTTGCTAGCCACGAGAAAGCTAAATATTGGAGTGATAAGAATGAATTAAAACCTGAAGACATAA
>Ga0255177_1000377_pt1 | contig 13549 bp, 8 predicted proteins | sample Atl_Atlam_RepB_8_2_FD_183641 | JGI IMG/M metagenome (GOLD analysis project Ga0255177, IMG submission 183641) | Freshwater microbial communities from Altamaha River, Georgia, United States - Atl_Atlam_RepB_8d | ecosystem: Environmental > Aquatic > Freshwater > River | place: USA: Georgia...
TCGGGAAAATAATCAGTATAAAATAATTTTAATGTAATTCTATGTAATTCATTACTAATATTTATTTTATCTCCTGCGGTTATTTGTCTATTTAATTGATGTAAATGATAATGTAATTTTGGAATAATTTTTTTTGGAATACCAAATAATTCTTTTAATCTACCAGTTAATATATCTTTCATATTTATTATAGATTGTTTCTAATAAAATACTTAGAAAAAATACTCAGAAAATTATTATATCATATTTACGATTTTTTATCCATATTTACTATGTTCATCCTCTACGATTTTTTATTATTCATAAGACGAATAAATTAAAATATTTTTATTTTTATTTTTTTTATTTAGGTTCAAAAAGATATAGATTTAATAAATCTAGTGATTTTATATATTGTGTAGTAAATATTTTTGGCATAGGTTCATGTATTTTATTAAATATATCTAAAATTAAATATGCCGCATTATTCATACCTATATCATTTAAATTTTCTTTGAATAAATATTTACGGAATTTACTAGACATAAAACTCATAATTGTTTCATCTAGTTTGTGTTGCAAAATATATTCTAACATTATTTCATTGTTTAATAAAAGTGTGAAAAAAGTATATAAGTCCATATCTCTAAAAAATTTAACACCCGCCGCTCTTAATATACTAATAGAGGGGTCTTTTGATTTTGGAATTATTTTACTTATACTAAATTTCTGTAGTTGCACTGATTTTTCCTGGTCTGGATCACTATTACCATATTTTTTAATAGTATTATTAACACTAGAAGCTAGAAGAAGTTTATAATGGATTGGTGAAATTATACGATAATGTTTCAATTTATGTCTTTTAAGTGTTATGGATGACCTATCAAAATCAGCAATAAGAACTGCAAAACCCATATTTCTTATTTTAATAGGAATATTAGATAAATTGAAATGGAAAAAAGGTGTATTTTTCATATCTACATATTTTACAAATACATTATCAGGTTTATAATCACCGTGGAAAAATTCCAAACTGCTAGATTGTAAATGTCCAATTATACATATTGATTGTAAAAGAAAATTTACAAATAATTTATATCTAGTGTCTCTTCCAAATGCACCTGAATCTTTTGATATATTGAATTTCTCATCTAAATTACCATTTAATAACTTTTCAACAAAATCTTGCCCAGAACCTAAATCTGCTTTTTCCATAAGATTATATCCTGTATATTCCTTACCTAAAATGAAATTGAAAAATTTATTTTTACTACAAACACCAGAATTATATATAGCAACTGTATTCATTGGTAATTCACGGTAAACATATGTATTTATAATAGTTTGAATTGTAAAATGATCCATTTCTAGAAAAATATATTTTTTTGTTTCATCCCGTTTTTTAATATAATAATCATTCAATTTTACTAATTTTAAAATATCTATTTCACCATTACAATTAATACTATTTATAATAGCACCACTTTTACCTTGGCTAGAATATTTTTTTATATCTTTACAATTACACTCTTTAGTTGTATTGCTAGTTGTATTGCTAGTTGTATTTGTTTTGTTATTTATTTTCTCACAAATACAATTTTCTAGTTTATGTTGAAATAATGATTGTTTTATTATACTAGCATTAAGTGTTTTACCTTTATTTAATTCATTAAAATAATCATCAATAAATTCAATTATTTTATCAGTATTATAAAATAATGTTCTATTTTTACGATATACTGTTTTTGGCTTGGAATAAAATAATTTTTTAGATGCTCTAGGTTTTGATATTATTATAATATTATTATTATTGATTGATTTAAAATTATTGATTGATTTATTGTTATTGATTGATTTATTATTATTGATTGATTTATTATTATTTGTGGTAATTTTGGTATTTATGTTTTTCAATATTTTCTGTGTTTTTAGTGATGATTTAGATTTAGATTTAGATTTTGACTTTGATTTTGATTTAGATTTAGATTTTTGAGTAAAAGCTTTATTATGTTTAAGTTTCATTACAATATTATTTAATATAATCTAAGATTTTCTATTTTTCTATTATTTTTTAATAATTTAATTATTTGTAAAAGAAAGTAAGAATAAAGAAAATAAGAATAAAGTATTTCTATAATATATTTAGTATATCTAGTTATCTAGAATGTCTATAAAGTTAAAAATAACAAAAAAGAAGAAATCCGTTGTAAATCAGGATGAGAATCTAGAAGATAAACCAAATAAAAATATATCCAAAAAATTAAAAATTACAAAAAAAACTATTTCTAGAAGTGAAATATCACATCCAGATGATAATTTTGATAAATACCGTCCTCTAGAGAATACTGATATTATAAATCCAAAAATATGGGAAATACCTAATCGTAAGCATTTTTATAATTGGGTAATGGATACATTTGGAAGATATGAATCCGGTAATCCTAAACGACACAAGAAATTCAAACCCCGTTTATCAGAACATTTTGAACTAACAAATATTCAACGATTGATGCGTGATTATTTACAAGATTCTAGCCCTGTTCGTGGTTTATTATTATTTCAAGGTCTAGGCTCAGGTAAAACTTGTGCTGGTGTTAGTATTACTGAATCTAATAACCAAATAACACCAATGCCTACAAATGAATTACATATTGGAATGGCAGAAGCATTAAGAACAAAACGCCAGGTTATGATTTTTAGCAAAGCTGTTCTAGAAAATAATTGGATTAAGGAAATAAAACAATGTGGTGGTGATTATTATCGTAATCATAATCATTGGGTTTTTAAACCAAGTAGAGGTTTGGATTTAAAATTAAAGGAATTTATGAAGGAATTACAAATACCATTATCCGTGCTAGAAAGAAATAAAGGAGTTTTTCTAATTGATTTTACAAAGACAACATCTAATTTCAATGAATTATCAACATTAGAAAGGGAAAAATTAAATTATCAAATTTCGGAAATGATAGATGCTAGATTTGAGTTTGTGCATTCAGATGATACTAATTTATGGAAGAAGTTTAAACCGGAAAGAGTAAATGGTAAAATTCTAATTTGGGATGAAGTTCATCATCTAGGAAATAGAATGGATAGTAAATCACAAGCAGGGGCACAATATTATAATATGTTTATGAATGCAAAAAATGTTAAAATATTATTCCTATCAGCTACACCTATAATTAATCGTATTTTTGAGATAACCAAAATATATAATATTTTGAAAGGATATATGCCAGTTTTAGAAATATCTTTTAAAGGTATTTTTGATACTGGAAAAATTAATTACGACCAAATTAAATATAATCTTAAAAAATATAAACATGTTGACCAAATTATTATAAATAAAATAAGAAAAATTATAAAAGTATCACCAAATCCAAATGGATTTATTAATTCACCGGATGGTAAGGGACTTTTATATCGCCCAGAAGATACTATTAGCCATAATGATTTTTTAATCGCAATAACTAGTATTATAGAATCACAAGGTTATAAAGTTAAAATAGAATGGTTAAAACCGCAAACACTTTTTCCAGAGGATGAGGAGAATTTTGAAGAATTATTTTATAATCGTGAATTGAATAAAATAAAAAAGCCAGATATTATTAAACGCCGTATTGCAGGATTAACCTCATATTATGAAAATAAAGACACAACTAAATATCCTACACTTTTAGCAGTAAATAAATTACAGATACCAATGAGTGATTTTCAATTTGGAACATATGAACGATTTCGGCATCAAGAAATACAAGAAGATAAAAAAATGCAACGCCGTAATGCTAAGGATGATGAAGAATTACCAAGTTCTTATAGATTAAGGAGTCGTTTAGCTTGTGCGTTTGTTTTTCCAGAAGAAATAGGTAATTTCTATGATGCTCGTAATACAGAAGCACATCTAGAGTTAATTGAAAAAGTGCAAGAAAAACTTTCCATAGGGGATGTAGACTTAAATCCAAGTCAATTAGAAATAATGAGGGCTGATAAAATTAAAGAAACACTACAAGCAAAATATATTGATGTTTTAAAAAAACACAAAGCGGAATACCTAGATGTTCGCAATGGTTCATTAGCTAAATATTCACCCAAATATTTAACCGCATTATTAAATATTAATAAACAAGCACCCACTGGAAAAATATTAGTTTATACATTCTTTTTACGACTTGTAGGTCTAGGTATATTTTCAATTGTTTTACAACAATCTGGCAAATGGGCACCATTCCGTATAAAAAAAATTAATAAACAATGGGAAATTGAATCTAGGAGTGAAGATGAAGGTAAATGGCGGTATATTTTTTATTCAGGAGATGAAACACAAGAACAAAAAGATATTTATACTAAAATAATGAATTCTCAATGGGATACACTAGGTGCGGATTGTGCGGGATTGGTAAAACAATTAAAAAGTATACATCCAAATAATTATTATGGTGAAATAATTAAAATGATAATGATAACTCAGTCGGGTGCAGAAGGATTAGATTTAAAAGAGATAAGATATATTCATATTTTAGAACCACATTGGCAAAATGCTTTACTAGATCAAATTATTGGAAGAGGTGTGCGTAATGGTTCACATTTAACCCTACCTGAAAAACACCGCACAGTAGAAGCATTTATTTATATGGCAACTTTAACCCCAGCGTTAGTTCGTAAGATTTCATTTATAGATGTTCGTAATGATGTTTATAAATATCCTAATCCTACATTTCCAGATAAAGCGAATAAAGTAGTTTCTAGTGATGAACACCTTTTCCTAACCGCTGAGCGGAAGCGTTATATAATTAATGAGTTTCAAAGACTAATGAAAGAAAGTGCATTTGATTGTGTTTTAAATTATCGTGAAAATAAATTAAATCCTGATTATAAAGGTATTACTTGTATGGATTATAGCACTAAAAACAGAGATGATTATTTAATGACCCCTATGCTAGAAGATGAAGGATTAGAAATAGCACCTGAAAGAGTAATATCAATCAAATATGAAACTCGTATTTATAACGGCAAAACACTATATATAGAAACTGTTCCAAATGCAATGGGTAAAATGTATATTTACGATGAAAATTTGGTAGGTCGTGTGCGCACTCCAAAACCTATCGGTGAAGTAATAATTAAAAATGGTAAAAAACAATTCGGTTTTTATGCAAAGAAACCAAAATCAATACACAAAAAAGCAAAATAAATATTAAAAAAGCCTAGAAAGCTAGAATTTATTAATATATTTTCGTATATTAGCGATATGTTTATATAGGTTATCCTGTTTTTTATTTTTTGTATTTTGTCTCATTTGGATAGATGTAATATCTGGATTATCTAGGTCAGTTTCCAATATTGTTTTATCATCATCAGTAATGAACTTAGCATCAATAACATTAAATGTAATATTTTTATTGTTGTAATAACTATATGCATATTCTTTTTTATAACTTTGTATTGCTAATGCACGGCCAATCCTAATTTTATTAGATACTAGTATGGTATTTGTCACTAGCGTCGTTGCAGTTCTATAATCTAAATAATAGTAGTAAAGAACTAGAATAGCACTAAATAAAAAGTTCATTAAATAAATTATATGAATATATTTATAAGTTATCATATATTTATAATTATGTGATTGTAATTGTTCAATTAGTTCTGGATGTGTATCCTTTACTGCTAGAATAGCATCATCTGGTTTTTCTTTATCAAAATCTAGGTTATCAATCATCCAATGTTCCCGCGCAATTTCCACTTTGTATAAATATATAAAATATCCTAGAGTTAAAAAATTAAATGCTAGAACAAAGGCATTGTAATCTATTAAATTTGTAAAATTCTCATTAAATGTGCAAATATGTTTTGTTGATATTGTTCCATTTATTTGCCCTGCTAGTTCCACTGGTGGAATTCCTCCAAATGTGGTTTCATATATACTCGTTTTAGATTCATCAATAGTACAAGCCTGTGGAATAAATACCGCTAACATACTAGACATAACTACTTTAAATGCATCACTAGCAAAACCTGTTATAACAGATATATTTTGTTGCGTATCCTGTGATGAATACCAATCTTTAAGACCCTGCCATTTAGCTTTACACCAATTAGACATTCCTTATTTATAGAAATTATATATATAAATATCTATAGTGTAATATGAGAAAAATAAAATATTAAAAAAAAATAGATATTCAATAAAAACATAAATATCAAAATATGGAAAATAGAAAATTAAGTAATTTATCAGTTAGAAAATTTAAAAAAGAATTGTTAATAATTGCAAGATAAAAAAAAAATACTAAAAACGAGATTGATAATTATTAATCTAAATCTAGGCGGAACACATCAAGCATTCCGGCGGTTCATTATTTTGTTCTTGCGTGGTAGTTTCTTTTCTAGTTTGTTCTGTCTTGGTTTCCTCCTTAGTAATTGCCTTATTTTCCTTTTTAACTTGTTCCAAATCCACACTGAATTTTTGTGCGGCCGTTTTAGCTTGGGAACGAAGGTAATAACAGCCAGTCTTAAGCGATTTTTTCCAGGAATAAAAGTGCATCGCATTGAGTGTCTTAAATGTAGGATTACGCACGAATAAATTTAAACTCTGGGTTTGACAAATAAATGGGCTACGGTCTGCCGCCATATCAATAAGAACCCTTTGACTCATTTCCCATACTGTTTTATATCTGTCTCTAATATCCTGCGGTATTTCCTCAATACCTTGAACCGAACCATCTGCTAGAATAATACGGTCTTTCATTGCCGGTGTCCATAGTCCTAATTCAAGCAAATCATTAATAAGATATTTATTTACCACTACAAATGTTCCTGCTAAAGTTTTACGAGTATAAATATTATTTGTAAATGGTTCAAAACATTCGTTATTTCCAAGAATTTGACTTGAAGACGCAGTTGGCATAAGTGCAGTAAGCAAGGAATTTCTTGTTCCATGCTTTAAAACATCTGCCCGGAGTTGCGACCATTCTTCTTCCATCTCGGCACTTGGTTTTACACCCCATAAATCAAATTGTAATTTACCCTCAGATAATGGAGAACCTACAAAACTAGAATAGGCACCCGCATATTGATTTGGCAACTTCAATTCTTCATCAATAATCCAATGAACCCGTTTTAATTCTTCTAGCCGGGTATTATCTTCCACAGTTAGTTCACCACTTCCATTCGCATTAGAACCTAATTTGATAAGCCGTTTATATTCTTGTATATATTTCTTGCGTTTACGGGCAAGTTCCATACTGGCTTCTAATGCCGCATAATATATATTTTCAAAAATTTTTATATTTAACGCCTTTGCTTCTAGAGAATCAAATGCAAATTTCATCATGGCAAAGGTATCACTCAGACCTTGCACACCAAGACCTATAGGTCTATGCTTTCTATTAGAATTTTCCGCTTCTTTAACTGGATAATAATTATAATCAATTACTTTATTCAAATTCTTAACAACTTGTTTCACTACCTCACGCAATTTTTCAAAATTATATATCATTTTACCATCTGTTTGCTCTTTTTCCACAAATTTAGGTAATGCTATACTAGCAAGATTACAAACCGCAATTTCATCCTTACTAGTATACTCACAAATTTCATGGCATAGATTGCTAGATTGAATAGTCCCAAGATTCTTTTGATTATTTTTCTCATTAATGGCATCTTTATAACCTATATAAGGCATACCCGTTTCTATCTGTGCTTGTAAGAACATTTCCCAAATCTTACGGGCTTTTACCACTTTATTACCGCGACCTTCCCTCTCATATTGAGTATACAATTCTTCAAATTCGCGACCATACTTAAGATATAGCCCAGGACATTTATCAGGACACATTAGAGTCCAATCCCCATCTTCTTCAACTCGTTTCATAAAAAGGTCCGGCGTCCAAAGAGAATAAAATAAATCCCTCGCTCGTTCTTCCTCTATTCCGGTATTAAGCCGCATCTTAAGGAAATCTTCAATATCGGCGTGCCACGGCTCTAGGTATAACGCGAATGACCCAGAACGCTTACCGCCACCATTGTGTACAATAGCAAAATCCACCACTACATAATCGTGTGTCTCAGCAACTTCAAAATCATGCAAAATTCCATTATATTTAACACTATTAATACTAGTAATTTTATAACTAGTAATTTTATTATCTGTGGTTTGTATACTAGAATTAACACGCTCACAAATATATTTAAATTTTTGCGGGGCATTATGTATAGGAAAAGTATTATCTACTTCTAGAATACCATGAACAAAAGATTTTAATTTATCAATTGGTAGATGATTTATTTGCGAATTTTTCATTTTCATATCATTTTTAGTAAATTTAAATCCTGGAAATCCATTAATCCATCTTATATTAGTTATATTATCTTTTGTTTCTATTGATAATGTAATACATTTTTCTAATAGATATGTTTTTATAAATTCTATTGAATTTTGTTTGCTATTATCTAGGGAAATACATATATCATTATCAAAATTAAATCCATAAGAACCTTTCCACACAAGCATACCTAATAAACGCATATCATCATTAGTATATTGCGGTAAATCACATTCATATTTTGGTTGTGATAAAACCAATACATCATCAATACATAACTCTTTCGCATCATAAAACCGGGGTTCTTTATCAATACCAGGTTTCATAGCCATTATCTGATGTTCATCAGTAACCCGAATACCATTTATTTCTAACATTTGACCATTAAATTGGTGTCTAACAGGCTGTATAACATCGTGAAAACCGCCATCACTTCCAAGCACCTTATCTCCTATACCAATTTCATCAATTCTTTTAGCACCATCAATAGTATAAACTAGTGTATCAGGAGTAAAGCATTGGTCAATATATTTGGCAACTTCATTAAAACATTTTAACATTGGAACAAGACCATTACTATTACCATTTGTCCCACGAATTTGCGAACCTTTAGCCCTAATCTTATGAATTGCAATACCAATACCACCTGCGTGTTTACTTATCTTTGCACAATCCGCCATAGTTTTAAAAATACCATCCACACTATCATCATCAATAGTCATTAAGAAACAACTAGAGGCTTGTTCCCTGCGTGTTCCCATATTAAATAGAGTAGGTGTTGCGTGAGTAAAATATCCTTCCGACATCATTTTATATGCTTTCAAAGCTTCTTTCAAATCATCTTTATGTATTGCTAATGCAACACGCATTAACATATGCTGAGGACGCTCTATTATCTTAGAACCAATTCGTAATAGATAAGCCCGTTCTAGCGTCTTAAACCCGAAATAGTCATAATTGAAATCCTTATCATAATCTAGAGTAGCATTTATTTTTTCCTTATTATCCATTACCATCTTATATAAAGCTTCATTTACTAATGGACTTGATACCCCGTGAACATCTTTATTATCCCATAAAACTTGAACGACTTCACTATAACTAGGACTAGTATTCTTGTGATGATTAGATACAATAATACGAGATGCTAGACGCCCGTAATCAGGATGAATAGTAGTTTTAGCAGCACAAATTTCCGCCGCTAATTCATCTAGTTTATTAGTTTCTACACCATCATAAATTTGTGTAATAATTAGTTGCGATACTTCCATAGGATTTATCTTTAAATCCTTTGATAATTTTTGAATACGCTTAAGACACTTGTCAAATGAGACTTCCTCTTTTTCTCCAGTTCGCTTAATAACATACATCGTTTCCGCCATTTCAGCAGTAGTATTGTGTTCCGTTGTATCTGTTTTATCTAGCTTATCTAATTTAGCAGGCATAGTATGTATAAGATATTCAATTTTTTATATTCTAGAAATTTGAAATTTAGATTTCTAAAGCTCCGGTAAACTATTTTTCTAAAATTATTTTATTTTTGGAACTTGCTAGAATTTATTTTAAACATATTTATACATCTAGAAACCTTAATTTATCTTACAACAAGATAAAGAGTTTAATTTTTTAGATAATGTTATTTTATAAAATAACGGATAATAAAATTAAATAATTTCAAAAATTCATACAACTAGCAGAGATAAAACAACTAGAACAACTAGAACAACTAGAACAACTAGAACAACTAGAACAACTAAAACAACTAGCAGAGATAAAACAACTAGAATGAAAATAATTAGTTTCAATGTAAATAATGATTATAGAAATATTGATATATTGATATTAAATCAAAAATTATAATTGATTTAATTACACATCACAATGTTGATATCCTGTGCCTACAAGAGGTTATTCCAGAATTATACAAATTACTAGTATTGCAATTACCTAGCGGATATTATATTTCCAACTCTTTGCAAACTTCATTCTTCAATGTTATAATTTCTAGGAACGATAATCAATGTATTTATTATCCATTCAAGAATTCCGGAATGAATAGAGGATTCTTATTATTGAAACAATCTAATTATTTAATCATAACTACACATTTAGAAAGTGCACCGTGTAATCAACATATCCGAAAATTACAATGTGATGAAATTATTGATTTACTTCTAGAATATAAATCAAATTATATAAGTGATTCAAAAGCAGATGTGAATATATTAGTTCTAGGTGATATGAATTTTACGAATCAAGAAGAAACTTTTTCATCTGCTAGAATACAATTTATAGAATTGCAATCAAACACATCCGATTTATATACATATGATTCCAAATATAATATAGAGGCAATTAAACCATTTAGAATAAATCTAGATAGAGTATTTCTACATTCTTCAGATACAACTATATCAACACAACTAGAAATACTAAAAGAAATAACAATGTCAGACCATTTTCCTATTCTAGTAATGCTAGAATAAAGAATAAAAAGCAAGATAGGAAAAAGATAGGAAAAAAGATAGGAAAAAAGATAGGAAAAAAGAAAATAAATAAAAATATTTATAAATCTATCTAGGCATTAGTATTATATCCACCTGATTTTTCTTGTTGTGAATTATTTAGTAATTTTTTGAGATTAATCTTTGTTTCTTTTTCACAAAAGAATTTTATTTTTTCAGAATAGAATAACTCAATCATATTATTATTTTCTAGAAAAGTCATAATATCAAATAAATTTAATAAAGGATAAATAGGTTCGCTTTCTGCAACAAGATTTACATATTCACCTTCACAAATATTTAATATAACTAGCACACCAACGACACTTCCTCCAAATTTCCTAATACGGGTAATAATATTTTCAAGATAAAAATCTGCACTACAAATGGTTTCAATTAATAATATACGGTCATTTATTTCAAATCCACCTTCTACTTTTAAACCAGATATATTTCCTTTTTCTTGTCGGTCATTACCATTATCAGTAATCCAAGCAATTGGTTTTTCTACACTAGTGGCAATATTGGTTGCAAATGGAATAGCACCTATGCTAGTAGCACATATTCGGTCATAATCTATTGATTTCGTTTTAATAAGATTTTCTAGAAGAAGAGTAATTTTATCAAATAAAACAGGTGAACTCATAATTCTAGAAATATTAGTTGCATAGGTGCGTTCTCCATGTGTTTGAAATTCTTTCACTATAATAGTTTTGGTATTAATTAAACCAGTATAAATTTCTTGTTTTGCCATAACTATGTATTAGTATATTATTTAATTTTTATTAAATTTATTTATTGAATGCTATAATTTTAGATAAAACTAGAGTTTTGCTAGAAAAAAAGCATTAAAAATAAACGGATACAAATAAAAATAAATATAAATATCCCTGTAAATGACTATTGGTTAAAGAATAGAAATAAGAATAAAAATTGATTTAATTATAATAATTAGTATAAAATTATTTATATAAATAATTTATATGAATAAAATAATCACTTTTGAAGATAGCAAAAAAAATAATAAAAAAATTATGAAAAAAAATATTGAAGATTTATCAGATGGTAATAATAAAAAAGATATTAAACAAAAATTGGGACAATTTTATACTACTAATTTTACATATATTTTACAAGGAATGGACATTCCTATTGGTATAAATCATATAATTGAACCATTTGCTGGTAATGGTGATTTATTAAAATTTATTAAGGATGAAAATAAATCTAAATATAAGATTGATTGTTATGATATTGATCCAAAAAAAGATTATATATTAAAACGGGATACACTTAATAATCCACCGGATTATACTAATGCATTTACAATATCAAATCCACCGTATTTAGCAAGAAATAAATCAAAAGATAAAACTATATTTGATAAATATGATGTTAATGATCTTTATAAATGTGATATTAAGGAATTAATTAAAAATAAATGTTTAGGAGGTATTAGAATTATTCCTTTAAATTTTTGGTCTTCTATTCGTAATGCGGATATTTTATTAAGAAAGGACTTTTTATCTGTATATGATATTGTTAGATTAAATATATTTGAAGAAAGAGTATTTGATGATACTAGCTATACTATTTGTGCTATTCAATTTACTCTTAGAAAAGAAGAATCTATAACATGTATATCCTCAAAATTAGATAATATATGGATTTATCCTAGCAACATACAAATTAATGCAGTTTTAGATAATAATAATGATTGGTTAGTGGGAGGCGATATTTATAAATTAAAAAAAAAAGGCAAATACACAATATCTAGAGCTACATCTTTTAATAAAAACAAACTTAATACTAATATTTTAGTTAAATGCATTGATGATAATGCAAAAAATCATATTGGATTATCAATAGTTCCAAATGATAAATTATATATTGATGAAACACCAAATTTAAGTTCTAGAACATATGCTAGTTTAATTATTACACCAGAAATTGATAATATAAAACAAATACAATTAGTAGAAAATTTCAATACATTTTTAGCAAATTATAGAAAAAAATATCATTCATTATTTCTAACTAATTACCGAGAAAGTAAAGATATTGCACGAAAACGAATATCATTTGAATTAGTTTATCATATTGTAGAAAATATTTTAGACACACTAGATACTTAATAAATCTATAAGTCTTTTTTCTTTACTAAATTCATACATACTGCCAATAAAAATATATTGTTCTAGTTTTTTTTCATTTAATTTACTTAGTAAATAATTAATTTTTGAAATATTAGAATAACAAGTATCACCATCTAATATATTTATGAAAAATATTGCATTATTATTTTTAATTATATTTTCGTTAATATATTTGTTATTGATATATTGTATTTGACATTTTATAAAATCATAAACTAGATGCAATGTTCTTGTTTGTGCACCTCCAGAATCACAACAAAATTTTAAATTAAAATATATTGTATTTAATTCTTTTGTATTTTTTCCATCAAAATTTTCTGTATATTCAAATCCATCTAATTCTTTCATTGGATTATTTATTTCAACTATATCGTATGTTTATTTATAAAATCTATCATTACACTTATTAATTTCATATCCTAATAATTGTTTTAATATTTTCTTTTGATAATTTTCACATTCATTACTCTTACCATTTTTATACCAAATACAGTTTCTTCTCCATTCCTTTGTTTGATTGCAGCTATTTATTATATCTAATTTTATAAAATCTTTTTCATTATTTAATATTTTTATTTTTAAATGATTAGCA
>Ga0255177_1000380_pt1 | contig 13466 bp, 9 predicted proteins | sample Atl_Atlam_RepB_8_2_FD_183641 | JGI IMG/M metagenome (GOLD analysis project Ga0255177, IMG submission 183641) | Freshwater microbial communities from Altamaha River, Georgia, United States - Atl_Atlam_RepB_8d | ecosystem: Environmental > Aquatic > Freshwater > River | place: USA: Georgia...
GCCGTATTGAAGCTGTGCTTCCGCGTGATCAAATGATCCCTAAGGAAAATTTACGTATTGGTGATCGTGTGAGAGCTTATCTTACAAACGTTGAAAGAAGTCATCGTGGACCCCAATTAATCTTATCTAGAACCGCGCCTGAATTTCTTGTGCGTTTATTTGAACTTGAAGTACCTGAAATTGAAGAAGGCTTATTAGAAATTAAATCTGCATCTCGTGATCCAGGATTACGTTCAAAAATTGCTGTCAAAGCAAATGATCAAAGAATTGATCCTGTTGGCACATGTGTGGGCATGCGCGGATCAAGAGTCCAAGCAGTGACCGGTGAACTTGCAGGTGAGCGGGTCGATATTGTTTTATGGTCTATGGAGCCAGCACAGTTTGTGATTAACGCTATGGCGCCTGCTGAAGTTTCAAGTATTGTGGTTGATGAAGAAAAACACAGTATGGATGTTGTGGTGAATGAAGAAAATTTAGCACAAGCGATCGGACGAAATGGTCAAAATGTTCGTCTTGCATCTGAACTCACAGGTTGGAATATTAATATTCTAACGGAAGAAGAATCCTCTAAGAAAAATGAGGAGGAATATGCAAGTACAAGTCAATTGTTTATGGCGAAACTTGACGTGGATGAAGATGTGGCTGACATCCTTGTTCAAGAGGGATTTAGTACATTAGAAGAAATTGCTTACGTACCTTTACAAGAGATGGTTGAGATCGAGGCGTTCGATGAAGATACAGTGAACGAACTTCGTTCGCGAGCAAGAGCTGCGCTTCTGACCGAGGCGATTGCTAAAGAAGAAAAAGTTGAAGAGGCAGCAGAAGATTTACTCACCATGGAAGGTATGGATGATGCGACGGCAAATCTCCTTGCATCAAAAGGCATTTCAAAAATGGAAGACCTTGCAGATCTTGCTGTAGATGAATTGGTTGAAATGACGTCAATGGACGAAGAGCGTGCGAAACAGTTAATCATGACTGCGAGAGCGCCTTGGTTTGTTTAAAGGCTTATGCACCCTAAGATGAATATGATGAGGTACTAAATGGGACAATCAACTGTCACTAAATTTGCTGAGGAATTGGGATTACCTGTTGACTTATTAATCGAACAGCTGAAAAGTGCTGGCGTCAATAAATCAGCACCACAAGACTCATTAACCGAAGTAGATAAATCAGCACTTCTCGAATATCTTCGTAAGGAGCACGGCCAATCACAGGCGCCAAAAAACAAAATTACTTTAACGCATAAGCAAAATAAAGAAATTAAAAAAACGGACAGTACTGGACGCGCGCGCACCATTCAAGTCGAAGTGCGTAAAAAACGTGTCCTCGTAAGGCGTGAAGATGGACAGCCTGTTGATACACTGATTGAAAAACCCAAGCCAATTGAATCAGCGGTCATTCCACCATCCAAAGGCCATGTGCTTGGTGAAGATGAATTATCAATGAGGGAAGATGAAGCGAAGCGTCATGCAGCACTTGCCGCAGCGCAAGCCGAAGATATTAGAAAAAAACAAGAAGCTGTTGCAAAAGCAAATGCAGCACCACCTCCTAAATTAAGTGAAGGTACACTTCATCGCCCGGCTTCTAAAGCTGGCGTTAAAGTGGAAGGCAAAGAAAAACAAGTTGATAAGAGCGAAAAAGATTGGTCTGATCGCGAGTTTAAAAAACGTACCCTGAAAGGCCGTGGTGATGTCAGTGCTGCTTCAGGATGGCGCTCACCTAAATCAAAATCAAAACATCGCGAAGAAAATGAAGAATCAACCTTTGTTGCGCCTACCGAACCGATTGTGAGAGATATTCAAGTACCTGAAACAATCTCAGTTGCTGACTTAGCCCATAAGATGTCAGTCAAAGCCACCGAAGTGATTAAAGTGCTTATGAATATGGGAATGATGGTGACAATCAATCAAATTCTAGATCAAGATACTGGAATGATTGTGGTCGGTGAAATGGGACATAATGCCATTGCAGCTTTAGATAATGATCCTGAAGCACTGATTGATCAAGACTCAACGGTAGAAGCTATTTTAGAAATTCGTCCTCCAGTTGTGACCGTCATGGGTCATGTGGATCACGGTAAAACATCACTCCTTGATTACATCAGAACAACACGAGTGGCGTCTGGTGAAGCAGGCGGTATTACACAACATATTGGTGCCTACCACGTGGAAACACCGCGCGGCATGGTAACTTTTTTAGATACACCAGGCCATGAAGCATTTACGGCGATGCGCGCCCGTGGCGCTAAGGCGACCGACATTGTGATTTTAGTCGTAGCGGCAGATGATGGCGTCATGCCACAAACAATTGAAGCGATTCATCATGCAAAAGCAGGTAATGTGCCGCTTGTGGTTGCAATTAATAAAATTGATAAACCTGAAGCAGCTCCTGAGCGCGTGAAAATGGAACTTGTGGCGCAAGAAGTGGTGCCTGAAGATTTTGGTGGCGATACAATGTTTGTCGAGGTCTCAGCAAAATCTGGACAAGGGATTGATAAATTACTTGAGTCAGTGCTTCTTCAAGCTGAAGTATTGGAGCTCAAAGCACCTAAAAATACGCCAGCTAAAGGTATTGTGATTGAAGGTCGATTAGATAAAGGCCGAGGCCCTGTAGCAACTATTTTGATTCAATCAGGCACATTAAAACGTGGTGATACATTATTAGCGGGATCAGCTTTTGGTCGTATTCGTGCGATGCTTGATGAATCAGGTAAAGAAATTAAAGAAGCAGGACCTTCGATTCCTGTTGAAGTGCTAGGTCTCGCAGATGTGCCGAATGCCGGTGAAGAGGTGGTGGTCTTAAATGATGAACGCAAAGCACGAGAAATTGCTTTATTCCGTCAGGGTAAATTCAGAGATGTGAAATTAGCAAAACAACAGGCTGCTAAACTTGAAAATATATTTGATCAAATGGCTGAAGGTAACGTCAAAGTATTACCGCTTATTATTAAATCTGACGTCCAAGGTTCTTACGAAGCACTATCTGCATCACTACAAAAATTATCGACGGATGAAGTTAAAGTTAATGTGATTCACATGGGGGTAGGTGCCGTTACGGAATCTGATGTGAACTTAGCAAGCGCATCAAAAGCGATTTTGATTGCCTTTAATGTCAGAGCAGAAGCGGGTGCGCGGAAACTCATCGATTCACTCGAAGTCGATGTTCACTATTACAGTATTATTTATGAGGCTGTGGATCAAGTGAAAGCAGCGCTTGGCGGACTGTTATCCCCTGAGCAAAAAGAAAGTGTTATTGGTATGGTTGAAATTCGCGAAGTATTCAAAATTTCTAAAGTGGGTTCGATCGCCGGTTGTTACGTCCAAGATGGTGTGATTCGAAGAAATTCAATGGTGCGTGTCTTAAGAAATAATGTGGTGATTCATTCAGGCGAACTCGACTCATTGAAACGTTTCAAAGATGACGTGAAAGAAGTTAAAAATAATTTCGAGTGCGGACTCTCTATTAAAAACTTTAATGAAATTGAAGTGGGCGATATGCTTGAAGTATTCGAAGTGGTTGAGGTTGCGCGTAAGCTCTAACCATGGTGAATCGATCTTATGCGAGAAGTGATCGCATTTCAGAGCAAATTAAGCGAGAACTCGCAGAGCTTATTCAGTCAGAACTTAAAGATCCCGCAGTAGGTATGCTAACGATTACTGAAGTACAAGTGACTCCTGATTTACTCCACGCTAAAATATATTTTACGTCTCCTACTAATGACCCTTTGATCATGCAAGGCCTCGAGCGTTCCACAGGGTATTTGCGCGCTCAATTAGCAAAGCGCATGGCAACGCGCGGCATACCACAACTTCATTTTGTGTATGATACGTCCATTGATGAGGGTATGAAAATTTCACAACTCATTAAAGACGCGCTTCCTCCCCAGTAATTTATTTCCATGCAAAAGAAGTCTTTGAAGCGCGAGATTGATGGCGTTTTTCTACTCGATAAGCCGCTTGGATTTTCTTCAAATCAAGCTTTAAAAAAAATTCAATGGTTGTTTAATGCAAAAAAAGCCGGACATACTGGCACCCTAGATCCGATGGCTACAGGACTTTTACCCATTTGTTTAGGTGAAGCTACAAAATTCTCTCATCGTCTTCTTGATGCTCATAAAAGTTATATCGCAACGATTCAATTAGGTATCACCACTTCGACAGGGGACCAAGAAGGCGAAGTGATCTCAGAAAAAGAAGTTGTATTAAATGAGGCCCAATTAAAAGACACATTAAAAAAATTTATAGGGGATACGACACAAATACCACCTATGTATTCTGCTTTGAAATTTGAAGGAAGACCTTTGTATGAATATGCAAGAGAGGGAATTGAAATTGAGCGAAAATCTCGACAAATCAAAATTTTTGACATCAAGCTTATAAACATTGAAAAGAGCATCATTACAATTGAAGTGCTTTGTAGTAAAGGGACTTACATAAGAACTTTGGCAGAAGATATTGGACAGACCATGGGATGTGGCGCCCATTTAAAGGGTTTAGAACGGACCCAAACGGGTAATTTTCAATTATCAGAGGCGCTTTCGATCGAGGCGCTTGAAGCTATGCCTATGGCGTCTCGAGAAAAAGCCCTCATGCCCATAGATGTCTTACTCGAAGAGTTGTCGTCAATTAAATTAAACATGGCTGAATTAGATGCGATTAAAAAAGGGCAAAGTATTGATTTTATGAGTAAAAATGATAAAGAAGTGCGCCTATATAGTCCATCAGGTCAATTTGTAGGCGTAGGTCAGCCTGACCTCAAAGGACGCCTTTTTCCTAAGCGCTTAATCGCAAAAATATTATAAAAAACATATTGTTAAATCAAAAGAATACAATTAAAATACGCGGTTCTGAATGAGGAGAGAAGATTAAATGGCATCAACAGCAGCAGAAAGAGCCAAAGTTGTAAGTGAATATCAACAGGCAAAGAACGATACAGGATCCCCAGAGGTGCAAGTTGCACTTATTACAAGTCGTATTGGTTATTTAACAGAACATTTCAAAACCAATGCAAAAGATCACCACTCACGTCGTGGACTTTTAGCGCTTGTAAGTCAACGCAGAAAATTATTAGATTACCTTAAAGGTAAGAATTTAGGTCGCTATCAATCATTGATTGAGCGTCTTGGTTTACGTAAATAATTTTTTAACTATTTAAATTAATTAGTTTAAGAGATTTATTGATTCGTAAGTTTTGAAGCCGATTGCAATCCTTCTTTGAATGGAAGATGCGTCGGCTTTTTTATTGGATGTTAAATGTTAGTTAATGTTTTCGTTATTAAGAAGTGAATAACGGATGAAAAAAGAAAAGGGTAAATTATGTTTAAAGCAATTAAGAAAAGTATTCAATTTGGTGCGCACACCTTAACACTTGAAACAGGTGAAATAGCAAGACAAGCAGATGGCGCAGTATTAGTAAGTTATGGCGATACAGCAGTACTAGTGACAGTCGTGGGTAAGCACGATGTTAAAGAAGGCCAAGATTTCTTCCCGCTTACAGTTGATTATCAAGAAAAAACATACGCGGCAGGGAAAATTCCTGGCGGTTTTTTTAAAAGAGAAGGACGTCCAAGTGAAAAAGAGACACTCACTTCACGTTTAATTGATCGTCCATTACGCCCTCTATTTCCAGAAAGTTTTTACAACGAAATTCAAATCGTAGCGATGGTGGTTTCATCTGACAACGAAATTGATTCTGATATTCCAGCAATCATTGGTGCTTCAGCAGCGTTGGCGATTTCCGGTATTCCATTTTATGGACCGATTGGCGCAGCGCGCGTAGGTTATATTAATGATGAGTACATCACTAATCCGACAGCTTCACAATTAAAAGAAAGTGAACTTGATCTCGTCGTTGCTGCAACAGATTCAGCAGTATTGATGGTGGAATCAGAAGCAAAAGAATTACCTGAAAGCGTGATGTTAGGTGCTGTGCTTCATGGCCATAAAGAAATGCAAGCCGTGATTAAAATGATTAATGAATTAGCTAAAGAAGTAGGTAAAGAGCCTTGGGATTGGGTTGCACCAGAACCAGATAAAGCGCTTATTAAAAAGATTCATGATTTAGCAGCAAAAGATGTTCATGCTGCATTTCAAATTAAGTCGAAAGGTGATCGCTCAGCAAAACTAGAAGAAATTAAAAATAAAGTATTCGCTGAATTGATTACTGAAGATACAGACACGATCGAAACAAACAAAATTAAAAATGAATTTTTTAATTTAGAAGCAAAAACAGTACGCACACAAATTCTAGATGGTGAGCCTCGCATTGATGGTCGAGATACTCGCACCGTCAGACCAATTGCAATTCGAACCGGCGTCCTTCCAAGAACACATGGTTCAGCATTATTCACTCGCGGTGAAACGCAAGCGCTTGTGGTGGCAACACTAGGTACAGGCCGTGATGAGCAAGCAATTGATGCGCTTCAAGGTGAGTATTCAGACCGCTTCATGCTTCATTACAACATGCCTCCTTATGCCACTGGCGAAACAGGACGTGTGGGCACACCTAAGCGACGTGAAATTGGCCACGGCCGACTCGCTAAGCGTGCATTAATTGCAGTATTACCTTCTAAAGAAGATTTTAGTTACACCATGCGTGTTGTTTCTGAAATTACAGAATCCAATGGTTCAAGCTCTATGGCATCGGTCTGTGGCGGTTGTTTAGCGCTTATGGATGCAGGTGTGCCTATTAAAGCTCACGTCGCAGGTATTGCGATGGGCCTCATTAAAGAGGGTAATCGTGTTGCCGTTCTTACAGATATCTTAGGTGACGAAGATCACTTAGGTGATATGGACTTTAAAGTAGCGGGTACTGAAGATGGTATTACAGCCCTTCAAATGGATATTAAGATCACAGGTATCACGACTGAAATTATGCAAGTGGCATTAAGCCAGGCCAAAGAAGGACGTGAACATATTCTAGCGATCATGAAAAAAGAAATGAAAGGTAGTCGTCAAGAGCTATCTGCATTTGCACCAAGAATTATTACTGTGAAGATTCATCCAGATAAAATTCGTGAAGTGATTGGTAAAGGTGGATCAGTGATTAAAGCCTTAACTGAAGAAACAGGTGCGACAATTGATATTGAAGATGATGGGACAATCAAAATTGCTTGTGTTGATGGCTTGCAAGGCGAAGAAGCTAAACGTCGCATTTTAGAAATCACAGCAGAGATTGAAGTAGGTCAAATCTACGAAGGTACTGTGATTAAGATGTTGGATTTTGGCGCGATTGTATCCCTTCTTCCTGGTAAAGATGGTTTACTTCACATTTCACAAATTGCGCATCAACGCGTCAATGCAGTAACTGACTTCTTGTCTGAAGGACAGAAAGTTAAAGTGCAAGTCATTGAAGTAGACGACAAGGGTCGTGTTCGTGTCAGTGCAAAAGCTTTGATCGAACCACCTCCTGCGGAAGAAAAATCTGATAGCAAAAAAGAAGACTAATCGTTTTAAAGAAATTTAAGACAACAAAAAACCCGGGATCACCCGGGTTTTTTTATTTCAATACATTCACTAGCCCGCCATTTGTTTTTCGCGGATTTCATCAAGTGTTTTACAATCGATACAAAGCGTTGCTGTAGGACGCGCTTCTAAACGCTTTAAACCAATCTCTTCACCACAGCCAGTGCAATAACCATAGTCTTGGCTTTCGATATTTCTTAAAGTCTCATCTATTTTTTTGATGAGTTTACGCTCGCGATCACGGTTTCTAAGTTCTAGGGCCATATCAGACTCTTGGCTTGCACGATCGTTAGGATCCGCATATGAAGTGAGTTCATCTTGCATCGTATGAACCGTGCGATCGATATCCTGACTTAATTCTGTTTTCCATTCGTTAAGAATGGTGCGGAAATGATTGAGTTGGCTTTTGCTCATATAGCTCTCGCCTTTTTTAGCTTCATAAGCTCTAAATTGTTTTAAACCTTTTTGTGATGAGCCGGTAAGTTTAGATTTAAGGGGAACAATTTTTGCAGGTATAGGCTTTTTAGTGATGACTTTCTTCACTATCACTTTCTTGGCTACAACTTTTTTAGCAGCTACCTTTTGAGGAGCTACTTTCTTAGCTACCACTTTTTTCGCGACTGGTTTTTTCTTAGCTACTACTTTTTTGACCGGAGCTTTTTTCTTAGCCACAACTTTTTTAGCAGCTACCTTTTGAGGAGCTACTTTCTTAGCTACCACTTTTTTCGCGACTGGTTTTTTCTTAGCTACTACTTTTTTGACCGGAGCTTTTTTCTTGGCCACAACTTTTTTAGCTATTTTTTTAACTGCCATTTTTTAATCCTAAAGTAAAAACAAATGAAAATAATCGCGAAAGTTTACACTGATCGACTATGAAAGCAAGATGTAATTGACGTATTTTTGTGACTAATTAAGAAGAAGATAGTTTTTGTGCGAGAAGGGTGTTTTCCATTAATGTAGCAACCGTCATCGGGCCAACACCCCCAGGAACCGGTGTAATAAACCCAGCCCTTGTTTTAGCGACATCAAATTCAACATCACCCACTATTTTTCCGTCATCGAGTCTGCTAATGCCGATATCAATCACAATGGCACCAGGTTTAATCCAGCTACCTTTAATAAGACCTGGAATACCAACTGCCGCCACTACAATATCTGCTAATTCAATTTTTTGTTGAAGGTGTTGAGTATGGCGATGACATATCGTCACAGTACAGCCCGCCAAAAGAAGCTCCAAGCCCATGGGGCGACCGACATGATTAGATGCACCAACCACGACCGCATCAAGTCCTCGTGTGGAAAGTTGAGTGGCTTCAATGAGCTTCATCACCCCATAAGGCGTACATGATCTTAATTGAGGTTGCCTCACTGCCAAAAGACCAATATTTTTTGGGTGGAATCCATCGACATCTTTGTGCGGTGAAATGGTCTCAAAGATAACATCGTTATTAATATGTGCTGGTAAGGGCGACTGAACCAAGATGCCATCGACATCAGTGTCATTATTAAGTTTTTCAATAAGCGTGATGAGTTCTTTTTCAGTTGTTTGATTAGGAAGGTCATACGCGATCGACTTCACACCAATTTTTTCACAAGCCAAGCGTTTATTTCTCACATAGATAGAGGAAGCAGGATCGGACCCTACAAGTATGACCGCTAAACTCGGACTACGCGTACCTTCTTTTGATCTCGCGTCAATTTCTTGTTTGAGACTTGTTAAAAGATTTTCAGCAACCGCTTTTCCATCAATAATCTTGGCTGACATGGATTGATCTACGAATAAAAAACATCATTTTAACATATTGGAATTTTAACTATGCTTCATGCGAGCTGAATCTTTTGTAGGAAGGGTTGTCGAAGTGTATGATTCATCTAGATTATTTTTTTAAAGGAGTTAAATATGACGAAGAAAAGCTTTTGGTTAGTTTCATTAGCATTAATTTTTGGGTTTAATGCACCTATCTTTGCAGCGCATGATGGTATGGGTGAGCATTGTAAGATGCATACAAAAAAATCATTTGATGAAGCAGATATTGATCATGACGGAACGCTAGATCGCGATGAAATAAAAACTGTTTGCAAAGAAGAATTCGATGTCATGGATAAAGACCATGATGGTACGGTATCCAAAGAAGAGCTTAATGCTTGCAAGGGCAAAAAAGGTAAATCAGGCCATAAAAAAACGGCTAAACCTGCGTAAATAGAAGAAATCACGGGGCCCAAGAGGCCCCTTTGATTTGACCTAAACCCTTAATTAGGCTATATTCTCGCCCTCGGGGTGTAGCGTAGCCTGGTAGCGCGCCTGCTTTGGGAGCAGGATGTCGGGAGTTCGAATCTCTCCACCCCGACCAGATTTAGCATCTTACTTACTATAGAAAAAAAGGATTTTCTGTAACACGCTTTGTGTTGTTAAGCTGCCCGTAGCTCAACTGGATAGAGCACCAACCTTCTAAGTTGGGGGTTACAGGTTCGATTCCTGTCGGGCAGGCCAATTTTATCGTTCATTGGTGGCTGTAGCTCAGTTGGTAGAGTCCAGGATTGTGATTCCTGTTGTCGTGGGTTCGAGCCCCATCAGCCACCCCAGTTTTTAAATGCATTGAATCCACAGTTAATTGACGATATAGTCACTTCAACTTTAATAAATGTTTAATGCATTCATGGACGATCAGCAACTTCTTCGATATAGCCGCCATATTTTATTGCCTGATATTGAATATCAGGGACAGGAAAAACTTCTTCAAAGTCATATTCTCATTGTGGGCGCAGGTGGTTTGGGTGCACCCATTGCTATGTATTGTGCAGCTGCAGGTATCGGAAAAATAACAATATGTGATTATGATGAAGTAGATTTAACTAATCTTCAAAGACAAATTATTCACGACACACAGTCGGTAGGTATTAATAAAGCAACTTCCGCAAAACAATTTATTCAATTACTTAATCCGGATGTAGAAGTAATTGCGGTGACAGATAAACAAACTGAAGCAACCATGAAGGTGATTGCAAAAGATGTCGATGTCATTATTGATGGCTCAGATAATTTTGCAACACGCTATGCACTTAATCGTATTGCAGTAGATTTAAAGAAGCCTTTGGTTTCTGGTGCTGCGGTAGGATTTGAAGGTCAGATTAGCGTCTTTGATATGAGGCATGACAAGAGCCCTTGTTATCATTGTTTATTTCCTGATACAGGTGATCGCAATGAAACGCGTTGTGCAGATAATGGCGTTTTTTCTCCTACCGTAGGTATGATTGGAACTGCACAAGCCGCCGAAGTGATGAAAATTATCTTAGGCATAGGCGAGTCTTTGGAAGGCCGTTTACTATTGCTCGATGTGAAATCGATGCAATGGAAAAATATTCAACTTAAAAAAGATCCATCCTGCTCCGTATGTTCTAAGTGATTTTTTATGGCAGACATCTGCCATGAGGCCTGATATCACTCATCCCTATGTTAAAATGAATCTTTAACAAATCCTCTATGTGTTTTATTCATGGAAAATAATCTCTCGAAACCTTTTAGTCCAAAAGATATTGAAAGTCATTGGTATGACTTTTGGGAATCAAAAGGCTTTTATCAAGCAGGATTAGATTCAAAACAAAAAAATTCATTTTGTATTTTATTGCCGCCACCCAACGTCACAGGGACGTTACACATGGGACACGGATTTAACCAAACACTTATGGATGCATTAACGCGATATCACCGCATGAAAGGTGACAATACGTTATGGCAACCCGGTACCGATCATGCAGGCATTGCAACACAAATTGTGGTTGAAAGGCAGCTTGATCATGACGGCATTTCTAGACATGACTTAGGCCGAGAAAAGTTCTTAGAAAAAGTGTGGGAATGGAAAGCATATTCAGGCGGTACGATTACACAGCAGATGCGTCGTCTAGGTACTTCGCCTGATTGGTCGCGTGAACGCTTTACGATGGATGAAGGTTTATCCAAAACAGTGACTGAAACATTTGTAAGTTTATTTAAAGAAGGCCTTATCTATCGCGGTAAACGTTTAGTGAATTGGGATATTCAATTACAAACAGCTGTATCTGATTTAGAAGTTGTGCAAGAGGAAGAAGACGGATTCTTGTGGCATATCCAATATCCACTTGCATCCGGTAAAGGCCACCTCACGGTTGCCACCACAAGACCGGAAACAATGTTGGGCGACGTAGCGATTATGGTTCATCCCGAAGATATGCGCTATCAAAAATTATTAGGCCAAATGGTAAAGCTTCCTTTATGTGATCGGGAAATTCCAATCATTGCAGATGATTATGTCGATCAAACATTTGGGACAGGTGTTGTGAAAGTTACACCTGCACATGACTTTAATGACTATGCAGTAGGTATGCGTCATAAGCTTCCTATGATAAGTGTGTTGACACTCGATGGGCGTATTAATGAATCAGCACCAAAAATTTATCAAGGTCTTGAGCGATTCGAGGCGCGTAAAAAAATTGTAGAAGATTTAGAAGCACAAGGTTTTTTAATTAAAACTGAAAAACATAAACTCAAAATTCCTCGAGGTGATAGAACAGATGTGGTGATCGAACCGATGCTCACAGATCAGTGGTTTGTTGCCATGACAAAAAAAGGTCACGATGGAAAAAGTATTACAGAGAAAGCGCTTGATGTTGTAAAGACGGGTGAGATTAAATTCTTTCCGGATAATTGGGTGAATACTTATAACCAATGGTTAAACAACATTCAAGATTGGTGTATTTCACGGCAACTTTGGTGGGGTCATCAAATACCAGCCTGGTATGGGGATGGGGGGCAGGTATGGGTTGCACATAATGAAGAAGAAGCAAAAGCACTCGCTTTAAAAGAAGGCTATCAAGGCGTTTTAAAACGTGACCCAGATGTTTTAGATACTTGGTACTCATCAGCACTTTGGCCTTTTTCTACACTTGATTGGACGCCTGAATATCCAAAAGTATCAAATCCAGCACTCGATCTTTATTTACCCTCGACAGTCTTAGTGACAGGTTTTGACATTATCTTTTTCTGGGTAGCGCGAATGGTGATGATGACAAAACACATTACTGGGAAAATTCCATTTAAGCATGTGTATGTGCATGGACTTATTCGTGATGCAGAAGGTCAGAAGATGAGTAAGTCAAAAGGTAATGTTTTAGATCCTATTGATTTGATTGATGGCATTTCATTAGAGGCGCTTATAGAGAAAAGAACCACGGGTCTTATGAATCCAAAGCAAGCTGAATCAATCACTAAAAAAACACGCAAAGAATTTCCAGATGGTATAGCTGCATTTGGTACAGATGCCCTTCGTTTTACTTATGCAAGTTTAGCAAGCCCTGGACGTGATATTAAATTTGATCTTCAGCGTTGCGAAGGTTATCGAAACTTTTGTAATAAATTATGGAACGCAACGCGATTTGTTTTGATGAATTGCGAAGGCAAAGAAAATGGTTTTGGTGAATGTGTGGATGGCTATTTAGAATTTTCAAAAGCTGACCGCTGGATTGTGAGTTTATTGCAAGAAAGAGAAGTGGCGATTGAAAAAGCATTTTTAGATTATCGATTTGATTTGTTATCCCAAGAGCTCTATCAATTTGTCTGGGATGAATTTTGTGATTGGTATCTTGAAGTGGCTAAAGTTCAATTACAAATGGGTGGTGAAGCAGAACAAAGAGCGACACGTCGAACACTTTTGCGTGTTCTTGAGACTATTCTAAGACTCATACATCCAGTGATGCCTTTTATTACCGAAGAAATTTGGCAAACGATAGGCCCTATGAACGGCAGGTCAGGCCCTTCAATTATGTTAGAACCCTACCCGCAAAGTGACAGCAAAAAAATCGACCAAGAAAGTATTCAATGGATGTCAGTTTTAAAAGAAATGGTAGATGTTTGTAGAAAGCTTCGCGGTGAAATGAATATTTCTCCAGCACACAAGATTCCACTTGTGATTGCAGGCGATAAAAAATCACTCGAGCTATACGCGTCTTATCTTAAAGCGCTCGCTA
>Ga0255177_1000425_pt1 | contig 12119 bp, 6 predicted proteins | sample Atl_Atlam_RepB_8_2_FD_183641 | JGI IMG/M metagenome (GOLD analysis project Ga0255177, IMG submission 183641) | Freshwater microbial communities from Altamaha River, Georgia, United States - Atl_Atlam_RepB_8d | ecosystem: Environmental > Aquatic > Freshwater > River | place: USA: Georgia...
CTTGGAATTCATATCGTATGCCTAGGAATATCACCCCAAAATTTTGGAATGGAAATTATATGAATGTCCCAGGATTGGTAGAATCTACTGGATATTGGGATGCTGATACATTAGGTGGTGCCACTCCTAGCTATTGGGATAAATATCAAAGTGTTTTAAAACAGGAACAAGAAAATGAAAAAAAGGAAAAAAGCCAAATAATATATCCTAGCGGCGGCGGAGGTTCTGGATGGGATGCAAAAGATAAAATAGAAGGATATGAAAATTTTGAAAGATTTGATACTGCTAGAACAGGTGATAATGTTAATGGATGTGGATGTGGTATACCACCCGCTTGGTTATTAATATTATTATTTATTGTAATAATAATAATTTTGATAGTAATGTTAAAATTATAAATTATTAGCTATTGATTTTGTAATAATTTATAATATAATAATCACTTTTTATTTATTTTATTTATTTTATTTATTTTATTTCTTTTATTTATTTTATTTCTTTTATTTCTTTTTGTGTGGCATTGGATTTAAGTCCTAATATATTATATATATTATATTCTGTTCTAACATATTATGAATTCGTTTACACAGATGAACTCGTTCCATTTGTAGAGTTAAGTGCCACAGATGGTTTTGGTTCTTCTGATGCGGGTTGTTTTGTAGTTGCTGCCGAGTTATTGAAAAGATTTCGCATATAGTCACCTAAGTTTTCAGCACGTTTATTATCTTGATTAGCTAAAATATTAGTTTTTGTCTTTTTTTTCTCTTTTCTGTTTTCTCTTTTTTTTTCTTTTTCTTTTTGTTCTTGTATTTCAATATCTAAATATTGTTGATATTTTTCTCTTAATTTCTGTGCATTGTTAAATGCTTTATTTAATGCTTTTCGTTCCGCTAATTTATATTTATTTTCTGTTTTACTATATGCTTCTTCTTCTGCTCTAGATTGTTTTCTTGTTATTTTCTCTTTTTTTGTATTAATATTACTATTGAGTTGAGTTATTTTTGCTTTTAATAAATCTATTTTAGTCTGTGTTCCACTATGATTCTCTTGTCCTCTAGACATTCCTAAACCTAAAGTCCACACTTTACTTAAAAAACTAGGTTCTGCACTTGCAGCTTCTTCTAATTTTCTTATATCTCTTTCTAATTTCTTTTTTTCTCTCATCTGTTTTAGCATTTTCTTTCTTGTTTTCTTACCAGTTCTTCTCGGGGCAACAGTAATACTACTTATATTAACTTCTTCAGGTGCCACATATAATTCATTTATTCTAGCTTGTGCATTCGCAAATTGCTGTTTTACTAAGTTATTTAGTTCTTTTTGTGTTTTTGGTTTTGGTTTTGTATCTACTGGTGTATCTGTTGATGTTTCATTGCTAGTTGCACCTTTTATTTCCTTTGTGGGTAAATTTGTAGATGATTCACTACTAGTTGCATCTTGTATTGTCTTTGTCTTTGTGGGTAAATTTGTAGTTGTTTCATTGCTAGTTGCACCTGTTATTGTTGTTTTAGGTGGTAGATTAGGAGGTAGCCCTTCTTCAGCTCGTATTTCTGGAATTCTATTTAATTCTGCTCCCTCTGGTAATCCTCGTATAATTTTTGCAACTCCATCACTATTAACTACACTTTTAACAACAGTTTCAGTATTTATTGATACTTTTGCAGCTGGTTCATTATGTTTTGGTGTTGTTTTCTCTGCAGATGATGCTACATTATTTGTTTTTGTTTTTGGTTCTGTTGTTGTTTCTAGAGATTTTTGTTTTGGTGGTTCTGTTGTTGCTGGTGGTTTTGGTACTCTCGGTGCATTTGCACCATTTGGTGTTTTTTTTGTTTTCTTTACTGCTTCTTCTTCTAATGCTTTTTTTGTTTTTTTTGCGTTTTTTGCTTTTCGTCTTCTTTCACTTCTTGTTGTTGTATTTTTTCCTGAAGTATGCGGTGTTGTATTTATTCCTTTAGTAGGTGGTGCTTGATTTATTCCTTTAGTAGGTGGTGTTCTAGGCACACCCGACATATTTTATTTCGTCTTATCTATCATATTACTAGAAATATTCCTTAGTATTATTTTTAATTAACATATCTACTAATTCTTTTCCAATTATCTAGTAACATATCCATTTAACTACTATTATTTTTAAAACAAATGCAGAAAATAAGCATTAGATAATATTTTGAAATTATTTTATCTTGAATATAATTTCACTATTTTACGCCGTAGTTTCATTTGATTAAGATGATTGTAAATAGTTTTTCATTTTATTTATACGATTTAATGCATTATTTAGTTTATCTAGTTGAATACCTCTACGATATGCTCTATAATCATTAACATCCTGGTTTAATTTATTCATTGCACCTAATCGTTCTGTTATATGTAATTTTTCTATTCTATTTTTTTCTGTTTCTAAATATTGTAAAAAAGCAGAATCATTCGTGTTTCTAAATTTATTTTTTGTATCAGCATCTAGATTTGTTTTTTTTGCTTTTAATCTAGCTTTTGTAGCTTCCATACCCGTTGTTAATGCATCAAATTGTTTTTCTAATCGTTTCTTTGCTAATAAATATTTACCTCCAGATGTTTTGGTACTTTTTTTTAAGGTTTTATATTGTGCTTCTAAATTTTCTAATGCTTTTAAATCCATGTCTGCATGTCGCATTTGTTTAGATGTCCCGCTAGTTAATCTTAATGCAGAACCTACATCGCGTAAAGTTCTCTCAAATATGCTAGGTACAGATACCTGTTTTTTTGTTTTTTTATTTCTTATATTACTTTGTGTTTCATAACCTGTCAACCTTCTTATAGTTTTTGGCATTAATAATTGGGCTGTTGTTCCCCTTAATCCAGTTGTTAATCTTTGCAATAAACTTAATTCTTTTGATTTATTAGTATTAGCAGATTGTTTTTTACCAGTATATGTAGATATAAATCCACGTGCAACAGTACCAAATGAACTAGCTGCAGCTTTTTTTATACGTGCTGCTGCATTGGTTAATACTTCCTTAGTCCTTGCTTTTTTTCTTTCATAACTATCTTTAGCCTTTTGTACCTCCTCTGCATATTTTCCAGCTTTATTTTGTCCTTCATTTGTGGTATTACTTTGCATTTTTTGTAATTTTTTTGTTTTATAGGCTAATACACGGCTTTGTATGCCTTGTCTTAATCCCCTATAAGCTAACATTGGTGATTTTACAACTATTTGCTTTGCCGTTTTTAAACCTGTTGTGCCTGTTGCAATTGTACCTGCGACAGCACCTTTAGCTATTGCAAATGGTGTAATTGCCAATCCTTTAACACCTTTTTCAATTACATTTGCAGTGCGTTTTCCTAATGCTTTTGCACCTGTAGAAAATCTTTGTAATTTAGAAAAACCACTAATTGAAAATTTTGGAGGTTTTGAACCTCCATTTTGAATATTTTTATTTATATTTGTTTTTATATTTTTTTTAATAATCATTTTAATTATTAATATTCTAGAATATATTATGAAATTTATTATTATATAATAGAAATAATGAATAAATTGTCAATTATAACTTATATTTCAACCAATCTAGAATATATTGTTTTTTTCATCTTAACCTTTATCTTAGCGGTGTTAATTCTTAACCGAAGTTGGGAAGGATTTTTCAATGAAGCCAATGGTATTAATCAGCTAGATGCCATTATATACATTAATTTAGAGAATCGTGTAGACCGCAAAGATTTACTTCTTAAAGAACTAGTTGCATTGGATACTAATATGTCAAAAGTTCATAAAGTAAGTGGTATATACATACCGAAAAATGGTCATAAAGGTTGTATACAATCTCATATTTTAGCATTGAATATGATTAAGTTAAATCAACCCCATTGGAAACGGGTTCTCATTCTAGAAGATGATGCCCAACTTACTATTCCGCCAAAAGAATTTAATATAATTCTTAACAAAGCACTAGAAAAATTAGATACTAATGAACCACAATGGAATGTTTTAATGTTAGCAACTGCTTGGAAAATAATAAGTCCTATAGACAAACCTGAAAAACTAAAACTAGAATATAATTTACTTGAAGATAATACACCTATAAATTTGGAAAAATTAAAGTTTGCTACAACAGCATCTGCTTATATAGTAAAATCATCATATGTGGATGAAATATTAAAATTATTTGATACTTGTAATAATAATTTGAAAAATGATAAATTAAATGAAAATAATCACGAACCCTGGGCACTTGACCAAAAATGGCAAATTTTACAAGAAAAAGATAATTGGTTTTGTTTAAATAAAGATTTAATCAAACAACGGGCAATTTGGTCTACCACTATGAAAGAATCACATACATAAATTTAGAAAACAAATAAGCATAGCGAATGAGCATAGCGAATGAGGATTAAGAAGGATTCATTCGCATTCTTATTTCCAAATGAGCATAGCGAATGAGGATTATTTCGTATGTGTTAACATACGAATTTCCAAATGAGCATAGCGAATGAGGTTTAAGAAGGATGCCTACGCATCCTTATTTCCGGCACCCCTGATTTCTTACCTAGATAAATCTTGGTTAATTTAGGATATTTGTCGTGTAAATAATAAACTGATTTAAGTGCTTCAGCTTTGCGGTCTTTACCTTCATTTTGCATACCACCTTTATTTTTATAATATCGTGTTTCAATTCCTATATTATTAAATCTTAAAACTGCACCGTCAATAGTATAATGTTGTAATGTTCGTTCTGCATTTTCTTTTTCGTCTATGGTTATTTGTAAATCTTGCCGATGCCGATTAATAATTCCCCAAAATGGACCAACTATAAATCGCAAATCAGTTGTCATTTTGGGGGACATAAATCGGGCATTGGCTAATGGATAAACACCCCATAAATAAATTCCTTTTTCCTCACATATTTTAAATGCCTTTTCAATAAATTCATTTAAATTGGCAATATGTCGCAAATTTTTGTCTTCGGTTAATTCCATTATTTTATCTAGGTCATCATCCATTTGAACAATATGTTTTCCTTCTGGATAATAATTCATTATAAAATTCCGTTGATTTCTTAATCCTATTACACCTATTACTAAATTACCATAAAGTTGAGGTGATATTTCAGTCTTATATTGATTATATTGTTCTTGATTTGCTACAAATATAGTTATTCTTTCTGGAGGTATGTTGTGTTTTTTTAACAATGCTAGAGTTTTTATTTGTATTAATTTAGAACGATTATAACTAGGTATTGCTATTATATAAGAATTAGATGTATTAGATGATTTTGCAGATGTAGTAGATATAGTAGATGTAGTAGATTTATTAATTTGATTTTCATTAGGTTTTAATGTTTTAATTGATATTGTAGGATTATGTCTGTTAGTAAAATCAACTTCCATATCTAATATTTCTAATTCATCCATTTTAATTATTGGTTTTAGAAATTTATTATTATCTAGAATAGTAGGGTTTTGTGGAATAACTTTGCTAGATACTTTATCTAACTTTCTTAATTGAATAATAGTCTTCTTATTCTTTTGATTCTTCTTTTTTCTTTCTAAGGATGATAATTCCTTATTTTTTAAAGTCATAATATTTATTGTTCTACTAGAAATATACAGATTTTCTAATATATTAAACGATTTATTTACTAGTAATGCTTGTAATGCTAGTATGTTATTATAAGTAAATTTATTTGATTAAAAACTTAAAAATGATGAATAAAAATTTAAAAAAAATAAATAATTAAAAAATCTAATAGGGTATGATTATTCTTTTATTGATTATTATTGATTATTATTGATTATTAGTATTGAAATACTATAATCGGTTAAGGATAGCGGTTAAGGATAGGATATATTTTATAAATCACCTTGTATTTCAAGTGGTCGTCGGTTAATATCGGGTTCAATAGTAGTTTGCATCCATGGTGAAACTTTTACTTGAGGGTTGAGGGGTTCACTACGGAGTTGACGATTTGCATTACGGAGTGTTTGTCCAACGGTATTGATACCAATATGAAAACCAGCTGTTAGAAAGTTTTGGTCTGCTAGGGAACCTTGTCCAGAAGGATTAACTTGAGCCCATAGGGAGTTAGCATCACGAGGTAGAAGGTCGGCACTAGAAAGGACATCTTTAGGATAACATTCAGAAGGTAATTGATTCATCATCATAGGGTTAGATTGTTGAAGACCTTGAGGTTGTTCTACCATACCAATATTTTCACTAGCATCAACATTATAAGCTTGTGTAGGCATTGCATCAGGTTGCATACCAGAAGATACTGCAACCTGGTCTGCAGGAGCTTGAGTATCAAAAGTCTCAATACCTGCATTCATTGGGGATACCGTATTTCTAGGCATCATACGATTAGGTGCAGTAGTTGGGGAACTAGCAGACTTGTTAAAAACAACATAACCAAGAGCTAGAACCGTAATTAAACCAAAAACTATTAAAACTGTTTTAACTAGATTTTGCATATTTAAAAAAAACAGGTTTTTTGAAAACTAATAATCTATATTACACTTAGATAAAAGTTATATTTTTTATTTTATAATATTTACATAAATTATTTACAGGAATTAATTATTCAAATTTAAAATTTAAAATTTAAAATTATTTATTCATCTAGAGGATGAAAATTAAATTTATTAAAAAAAAAATTTGAAAAAAATTATAAATAAATTATGAAATCCAAGAAATATAGATTGTTAAACTATTACTTTAGATTAAGAGCTTTTAGATTTCTTAGCTGTCTTAGATTTCTTAGATTTCTTAGATTTCTTAGCTGTCTTAGATTTCTTAGATTTCTTAGATTTCTTAGCTGTCTTAGATTTCTTTGATTTCTTAGATTTTCCTAAAGCTTTGCGATGATAGTAGGATTGATTCTTAGGAATAATATATTTTTCTAGATGTCCATTATGTAATTCTGCAACTTGGATAAATGGTTTAGTAGAATCATTAATAACTTCTTTACCAGCTGAGTGAATTTCACCATTATGCATAGCACTAGAGAAGGTAGATGAAATTGATTTTGAATATATTTGCTGATGTGGATGTGGATGTGGATGTGGATGTGGATGCGGATGCGGATGTGGATTGAGTTGTGAATGAGGAATTTTATTTATTAAGGCATTATCATTCTGCATTAGTCTAGCAGGTAGGTTTATTTCTGACTTACCTAGTCTATGACGATTATTTGAAATATTATTCAATAGTGATTCAAGCCGAATTGCAGATTTACCAGATTTGTTTCTAGAATACTTGGATTTGCTTTTCTTTGTTCTATGATAAACATGAGACGCTTTATGTGGCATTTTGCTAGTTAAAAGGCTTCTAGATATATTAAATATTTTTTTTAGGATTGATTAGGATTGATACTTTCTAGACCTTCTAGAATATATTGACTTTGGTTTAGTTTTATCTAATCTTTTTAATGTATGCTTTCTGTATCGGGAGGTAAGATACCTCTTGGCTCTGGAATATTTCATTGCGCCACCTGTAGAGGATGCGGCTGCTGCGGCACCTTCATTATTCCCTGATTTGAAATTATCTGTAGATACAATTGCACTAGATGCAGTTGAAGATACAGATTGTGCGAACTCTAGTGTATCTACTTCGGCATTACAAATTAGTTTTATGTTTTCCATTAATTTAGTATCTTCTGAAACATTGTATTTTCCTACATCATCTTTATTAACATGCGCTTTTATATTAGCAAACATTACAAACATAGCTCTCTTTTCTGAAGTGCCTAAATCTAAATATTTATATTTTCTATCTTTAGAATCTTTTGTTAATAATTCAGTAATAGGTTTCCGACCATTTAGTTTTTGTAATATATCCATTAATCCATAATTATCCATACCACCCATCACCACAGTTTCTGTTAATGTTGTATTACCTATTGTGGTATCAAATGAATATTTTGCAACATCTTCATCTAGATATAATAAATTACCGCACGGTAATGTAGATATTGTAGTTGCTTTTGCTGATGCAGATGCTTTTGCTGATGCAGATGCTGGTGATGTTGGTGATTTTGATGTTCTTTCTGTTTGTTTACTACTAGGTTGGGTAACCACTTTGCTTTCTCGACATATAAATTGTCCTCCTGGTGATGTTTTAAAATCTCTAGTATTATATTCCTCAATCCTATTCATATTAAAAAGAAAGTAATACTTTAAATGTTCTAGGTTTGTCATAATAGATTCACCTTGTTCGATAATAAAATTTATAAATTTATAAGTAATAATCAAAACCATTGATAAACCATAATACTGTAATGGCGTTTCAGAAGGGTTCATTTGTTGTTTTGTTAATGAGTTTAATTTACCATTTGTTTTATTTAAAATATAACATAATAACATTATATAATACTTAATCATAATAAATTTTGGTTCAAACTTAATATTTTTAAACAATGTTTTATTTGTAAAATTTATTTGTTTACCAATTGGTTTTTCTTTTTCTTTTATATCATCTGTATTTTGATAATTATAAAAATTCAATTCATCATAATTAAAGCCTTTTAATATTAAATTTGCATCCCCTTGTTGTGTTTTGTCAAGTTTTACATCAAATATTTTTTCTATATTTTCATAATCCTTTTTGTCTAAAACTGGCTCAGTATTTCCTACTTCACCATATTTAAAATATACAAAACTGCCATCTTCCTTTTTTTTGTAAATAAATGTTGTTAAAAAATAATTAACAATATCAAATATTTTTGCAGGTGTAAGTAAACTAATACTTATAGGAACTTTTGTATTAGCATATTTTAGTAAAAAATCTTTGAAAGTTTTTTCCGAATAACCATTCAAAAAAAGAGTTATAGCTTCCGACATAGTAATAATATATCTTGCTGTTTTTAGTTTTTCCTTACCAATATCTTCTAAAAAATTATTTTTAGTTATATTTATAGCAAAAACAATAGAATTTTTAAAATGATTTTCTATAGGACATAGTGAATAAGCCTCTCCTACTCTACTTTTTGGGTTATTAATAAAATCATAATAACTGTTTATTATTTGAAATCTTTCAGAAATATTTCCATTCTCAAATTTTAGGATAATTATTTTATTATCATATAATTTAACAAAATTTATTATTTGCGATAATGTTTTATCCGTCCAAGTTATCTTTGTTGGCTGTTTCCCTAATTCTGCTTCTGTAGGTATTTGCTTAGGATAAAATAATTCACCTAAAAACTGAGTGCGAATACGAACCGTATTCTCTGTTCCCGGCATATCAAAAAAAACTAAACTACCTGAACCTGTTAAATTTAGTTTTATCATCAAAAAACTACGGCTACTATTATCATTATTTGGTGTTGCGCAAATTGTTAGTTGTTTATATCTATATTTCTCTATTTCTCCTAACTGTGTCTTTAATTCTTTAATAAAATTTTCTGCGTTTTTGGCATCACGATTTATTGTTCCATAAATTGTTGTATTAGTTGCATTATATAAACCGGCACCCTTTTCCTCAGCATTTGCCTTTGGATATAATTCTTGAAACTCTATTAATTTTATTTGTTCTGCGTTATCTAATATGAATAATTCTAATAATGATTTTTTAGAACTATCATCTTGTTCATCAGGTTTTAAAGAACCTTCAATTAATGTATATGTTTTACCTGAACCAGAAAAACCAAATCCAAATATTACTACATTTTTACCTATTCTCAATTGTTCCATTAAATTTTGGCTTTCACCTCGGATATCAGTTTTTTTATATTGACTATCTTGTTGACTATCAAGTTTCTTATCCCCAAATAATTGTTTATAAACATATTCTTGGTTATGATAAGGTAAATACACCGCACTAAAAGGTCCATATAGTTTATCCGTATCCACGCCTACTAAATTACATAATTTACCAGGACTTATTTGATTTGAATCTCTTACACTAATAACATTGCTCATACGATATCCACCCTGTTGCAATTGCGGTTGCTGCTGATTATCTTCCGGATTATCAGAGCGTATTTTAATTACCACTCGGCAAGCTTGAAATATAACTTCATTTAATCTTTCTAGTAAATTTGGATATGATTCCAAATTAGTTTTTAATTTATTAATTGGATTAAATTTTTCATCACCGTGTGTAATCTGATTAATATCAATATCTTTTAATGCAAAACATTGATTTAATAAATCAATAATTTTATCACCATTTATCTGTGTTTCTAAGTTTAAAAAACTAGAATATTCTGTTAAAAATTGTTTGAATACAGTTCCATACTGTTGTTTAGGTTGTCCTGTAATGCTATTTAAAAGTTCTTCTTGTATTTTTGCTAATGGTAAGATAGTATTTCTAAAAAATTCTTGCAATTCTTGTAATTCTTTATTTTTGCGCTGTTCTTCTTCTGCTGCACGTCTAGTACTTTCTTCATCTTCAAGTCTTTCTCGTTCTTCAGCTTCTCGCGCAAGTCTTTCTCGTTCTTCAGCTTCTCGCGCAAGTCTAACCCGTTCTTCAGCTTCTCGCGCAAGTCTAACCCGTTCTTCAGCTTCTCGTCTAGCCCGTTCCGCTTCGTGTCTAGCCCGTTCTTCTTGTCTACGTTGTTCTGCTTGTTTGGCAGCGGTTACTAAGTTGTCATATCCATTTTCTCCTAACCATTTTATAATCTTATTATAATTAAAATCACCTGTATTTTTATCATATGCACCATATAAATAATCCGCTAGTTTGAATAATTTTAATGTTGTAGGTCTTTCTAATTCTTGAAAAACGCTATCATCAATGTCCCCTAGAACTGTTTTAATTAAATTATTTGCTGCATTCTTATCGCCGTCTACTGTGCTACAAGAATCCGGGTCTCCTGCTTTGCAAACTTGTGAACTTCTCAGTTTATAATATATATCTAGCACGGATTGCAATTCTTTTTCTTTATCATTTTTAACCTTAACTGGTAATTTGGTAAATGGTGATTTTTTTAATTCTCCAGGTGCATATATGTTATATACACCTGCTAGAATATCATCATGCATTTGCATTCGGCCAATTGCCGTAAATAAATCAACTGGTTCATCCTTTGCCAATGCTCTGATTTCTGTTGCTGCTTTTTCCTTTAATTCATCTGTAGCCCAAGTTGCTTTCTCTAGCTTTTTCAATCGTAAAATACGAATAGCCTTATATGCAATGTATAATTTTTGTATATTTGCTTCTTGTCTTGGTGTAGATTCTTTCATTAGATTTATAAGTTTATCTGCAATTTTCTTTTCCAAACTGCTTAATTTTTCATCTCCATATTCAAGAGTTCCATCATTTGATGCTTTTTTTATTTGATTGATATATTCTTGTATTTCTTCTTCAGTAATTTCTACTCCTTGCATTTGTGATTTTACTGCATTCTGTCCTGCATCAACCATTGGAACTGCTGCTGCTGCTGCACCACCTGCTTGTGCCGGTGCCAGTTCCTGCGGCGGTGGAAATATACTTCTCATTACATTTCGTTGTTCCCCAAGCAAGGCATTCATACCATCAATAACTGTCCTTGCAATAATATCTGATACAATATTCTCTATATTGATTTCTAGAATATCAAATAATTTCAACAAGTTTATCAATATTACCAAATTGTTTAGTAAAATATCATAATGGAATAGGATGAATTTAAATAGATTAACGACTTCCACGTGTTTTATCAAGTATAATATCTGCAAATCATAACAATTATATAAAATACTTTGTATATGTGGTGCACTATCTAGATTAAAAGGTATTGGGTCATTTGGTTCACCACTTGCAGGGCTTACCGGATTTATTTCCACTCTACTCATAATATCCAATTTCCTATCATATTCAATAAAACTATTACGCATCATCTGTTCTAAATGCCCGGCAACTGCCAAGAAATTTTCACTATCTATTCCTAACCGCATCATATTCATCGCAGCTAGTTGTTGTTGATATGATAGGGCATTGAAAGCATTAATTTGTTTTTGTGTTAGTTGAGTTTCAAAAGCAAATATTAGAGGATTTCCATCTTGTTTACGACCTAGTTTAATAGTAAATGCAATTCGTGATTGATTCTGTGCGCTTGGAATTACAATTTCAATGATATCACCTTCTTTGAGATGGTCGGCTAAAGTGCTAGTGACTATAATATTATTTTGGGATAAAATTATCTTTTCTGCTTGTGGTTGTGGCT
>Ga0255177_1000426_pt1 | contig 12092 bp, 10 predicted proteins | sample Atl_Atlam_RepB_8_2_FD_183641 | JGI IMG/M metagenome (GOLD analysis project Ga0255177, IMG submission 183641) | Freshwater microbial communities from Altamaha River, Georgia, United States - Atl_Atlam_RepB_8d | ecosystem: Environmental > Aquatic > Freshwater > River | place: USA: Georgia...
CGACCGCGAGACGTTCGACACGGTTCAGGCGCTATTGAAGGCCCGCAACCCCAAGGTCGTGCCATCCGCCGTCATCAGCGGCCCGACCATGCTGACCGGCCTGATCCATTGCGCCAAGTGCGGCGGGGCCATGACCATCCGTACCGGCAAGGGCGGGCGTTACCGCTACTATGCTTGCTCGATGAAAGCCCGGCAGGGTCCGACCGCCTGTGAGGGCATGGCCGTGCCTATGGACAAGTTGGACGATCTTGTCGCCAGCCATCTTGAAGGTGAGCTTCTCCAGCCCGAGCGGCTTGAAACCATCCTCGCCAGCGTTCTCGACCGCAGGCAGGAACAATCCGAGCGCCGCCGCGAGCACATCGCGGAACTGAACAAGCGCGCCGTTGAATCGGAACTGCGCCTCAAGCGGCTCTACGACGCCATCGAGGCAGGCGTGGCCGACATCGATGACCCGGCGCTGAAAGACCGCATCGACGGCCTCAAGGCCATCAGGGACCAGGCCAAGACCGATGCCGAGCGCGCCCAGGCCATGCTCGACACCTCCGGCGCCAAGGCGATCACGCCACAGATGGTCCGCACCTTCGCCAAGACCGCGCGCCAGCGCATTCGTCTCGAAGGTGGCGGCTACCGCCGCGATCACCTGCGCGCGCTCGCCCAGCGCGTCGAGGTGGCAGACGGCGAGGTTCGGATCATGGGTTCGAAGACCCGGCTGCTACAGGCGCTCACCGGAAAAAACAGCGTAAACTCAGTGCCCACTCAGGGACTGAAGTGGCGGAGGAAGCGAATCCCAAATCCAACGGTCTCTGCGCCGCGGCCGCCCACGTCGCCAGCATGCTGGTCAAGGCGATCGCCCCCGCGTTCCGGTATCGAACGGCGCGCTGCGCGGGGCGGAGAAACGGCCCCTGGACAGGGAGCCGGCCTCCAAGCGCTCAGCCGTAGAGGCGAACCCCGCCCAGGGCGAGGTCGGCCCTGAAGGCGCGTCCGATGGCCACTATTCCCAGCCGGCGCAGACGCGACAGATCGAGCGGCGCCTCGGTGCGATGGGGCACGAAATCCGCGAAGGGCAGGCGCAAGCTCTGCCATACGGGCTGCACCGCAAACTCCTGTCGGTACGACTGCCATGGCCGGTCGAGGTCGGTGGTGCGCAGGTGCAGGCTGTAGGGCTGCCGCGCGCCGTAAACATCGATCTCGAGCCCCTGCCAGCTCCGAACATCGAGCGTGCCGCGCCCCGGAGCCTCCGGGTGGGCGAGATCGAGTGAGATCTGAATGAAGCCGCCGTTGTTCTCCAGCCGCACGTCGCCGCGTATCACCAGGGCTGGACGTCCCGCCACCGTCTCTCGGGTCAGCGTGCCCCGCGACACACCGCCCATCACCTGGTCGGTGACCAGCTTCCAGCGTGTGCCCACTGCCGACAGGCCGGCAGGATCGGAGAGGTCGTCGATGGTCAGGGAAGGCAAGGCTCGGGTCTGGCTCCAGGCCACAGGGAGGGGGGCCACGAGCGCACCCGGCAGGAACAGCAGAGAGCGCTGGACGGCGCGACGCCGGATCATGCGTCGCTCAGGGAGGCGGCAACGCATAGCCGTTGCGGCGCAGGAGGTCCTCCAGGGTGCGAATGCCTGCTTCGGTGCGGCCTGCCGCACAGTCGGAAACGGCTGACTTGCGCGGCATGTCCATGCTGCCACCACCCTCGCCCTTGCCGGCGCTGTAGCGATCCCAGTATTCGACCAGCTGCACGCAACGGGCTCGCGCGGCGGCGGCAGACTCTGTCGCAGGCGGCGGCTGCGCATGGGCCATACCGCCTCCTACCGACAGAAGGAGCACGCAGGCGAGGAAGAGCAATCGTGACATGTCTGGCTCCGCGAACGTAAGTCTTACGACGGATATGCCGACGCGGATGTCGGCTGCCAGGGTTGCCACGACGACGGCGACTGATCGCGCAGGAGCCGATGAGTTCCTCGCCGGCGACGGTGGAGGCTCTTCTTGACGGGAGAGCGGCCGCTGCGCTGGCGGAGGCAATGGGGTGTTTCCGTTCGAGTGGGTGGACCAACGGCGCCGGGAATCGCCCCAATCCGCTCCTGCTGTTCAGCCGCCACGCGATGAGACATAGGGCAGCCGGTATTCACGCGCCGCCGCGCGCGCCGCTATCAGGGCGAACAGGCGCTTCTCGATTTCAACACAGACAAGCAGTGCAAAGCCCACCGCTATGATCGCCACGCCCTCACCGATGGAGATGTCGCGCGTGCCGAAGACCGCCTGCATCGGCGGCAGGTACGTGAAAGCGATCTGGGCGGCGGCGACGATCGCGACGCCGATCAAGACAGCACGCGTGCCGAGCATACCCTGCCAGGTCAGCGACGTGCCGTGAACGTAGCGCACGCTGAACAGATAGAAGATCTCCATCACCACCAGCGTGTTGACCACCATGGTCCGCGCGGTCTCGATCGGAAGGCTGCGGGTTTCGGCCCAGGCGAAGATCCCGAAGGTTCCGGCGACCATCAGGCCGGAGACAAACAGGATGCGCCACAGGAGCCTTCCGGAGAGGATTTGACTCCCCGCCTGCCGGGCCGGCCGCTGCATGGCCCCGGGCTCGGTGGGCTCGAAGGCCAGCGTGAGGCCTAGGGCAACGGCCGTGATCATGTTGACCCAGAGGATCTGGACTGGCGTCACCGGCAGGGTCAGGCCGAACAGGATGGCCAGGATGATCGTCATGGCCTCGCCGCCATTGGTTGGTAACGTCCACGTGATCACCTTGGTGAGATTGTCGTAGACGGTGCGCCCTTCGCGGACGGCCGCCACGATCGAGGCGAAGTTGTCGTCGGCGAGCACCATCTCGCTCGCCTCCTTGGCCGCCTCCGTGCCTTTGCCCCCCATGGCGACACCGACGTCGGCGCGCTTAAGCGCCGGCGCATCGTTGACGCCGTCACCAGTCATCGCGATCACGGAGCCGTCCTGCTGCAGAGCCTCCACGAGCCGAAGCTTGTGCTCGGGGCTGGTGCGGGCAAAGACTGTTGAATCGCGAGCCTGGCGCTTGAACTCGCCTTCATCCAGGCCATCCAGTTCCTGTCCGGAGACCGCCACGGGATCGGCCGCGAGGCCGAGCTGCAGTGCGATGGCCCGCGCGGTCGAGGCATGATCGCCGGTGATCATCTTGACGCGGATGCCGGCCGACCTGCACTCGGCGACGGCGGCAACCGCTTCCGGCCGGGGCGGATCGATCAGCCCCACCAGGCCGAGCAGCGTGAGCCCGCCCTCTACATTGGTGGGCGCGATTTCGCCCGCCTGCCCCGGCATGATCCTTCGGGCGATGGCGATGACACGCTGGCCCTCGGCCCCGAGCCGCTCGATCTCGCGACGCCACCGATCCAGGTCGATCAGTGCTTCCCCTTCCCGCATGGCCGCCCAGGCACACATTTCCACGATGCGTTCCGGCGCACCCTTCACATAGACGACGGGTCCACGACCATCGCGCGCGTTCAGGGTCGCCATGTAGCGGTGTCGGGCATCGAAGGGGATCTCGTCGCGCCGGACGAAGCTCGTCCGCGCCGCCGTGGTGTCGTGTCCCGCCTTGCGGGCCAGCGAGACGAGCGCACCCTCCATCGGGTCACCGTCGACGATCCACTCCTCGCCCGACTGCCGGATCTCAGCGTCGTTGCACAGAAGCGCGGCCAGCGTGAGTTCCTCGAGGACGGGATCGGCGGCAGGATCAACCGCGGTGCCGTCGACCGCAAACCCACCTTCAGGTCGATAACCGACGCCTTCCACCGCGATCCGACGATCCGCCGTCACGATGGCCGTCACCGTCATCTCGTTACGGGTCAGCGTTCCCGTCTTGTCCGAACATATCACGGAGATCGCCCCCAGCGTCTCCACGGCCGGCAGACGGCGGATGATCGCATTGCGTCGCGCCATGCGCTGGACGCCGACGGCAAGCGTGATCGTCATGACCGCCGGCAGGCCTTCGGGTATGGCGGCAACGGCCAGGCCCACCACCGCCATGAAAGCATCGTCGAACGCATAGGACTGGGCGAAAGCGGCATACAGGAAGACGAGCCCCGAGACGCCAAGGATCGCGAAGGTGATCTGCCGCGCGAACTGATCCATCTGCCGGACGAGAGGCGTTGCCAGCCGTTCGACGGCGCCGATCATCACGCTGATTCGCCCCAGTTCCGTGGCCGCACCGGTGCCGATCACCACGCCCGTCCCCAGTCCGGCCGTGACGAATGTTCCGGAATGCGCCATGCAAAGTCTGTCCCCCAGGGGCGCGGCGACGTCGACCGGCCCGACCGCCTTGTCAACCGGGACCGACTCGCCCGTGAGAATCGCCTCGTCGATCCGGAGGTTGCGCGACCTGAGGAGACGCAGGTCGGCCGGCACGCGATCACCGGCTTCGAGCAGCACGATGTCGCCGGGCACGACCTGGCCGGCGGGAACGGTCTGGCGATGGCCGTCGCGGATCACCGAGGCGCGCGGGTCGATAAGGCCCCGGATTGCCTCGAGCGCCTTCTCGGCACGCCCCTCCTGGACGAAGCCGATCACGGCATTGGCGATCACGACCGCAAGGATCACCAGCGCATCGACCGTGTGGTCCAGCGCCGCCGCCACGACGCCCGCTGCGATCAGCACATAGATGAAGAGGTTGTGAAACTGCTCGGCAAACCGCAGGAGCGGACCGCGACGCCGCCCCTGCGGCAGGCGGTTCGGTCCCCAGATCGCAAGACGTCGCGCGGCCTCGGCCGCGTCCAGACCTTCGGCTCGGGTTTCCAGCGCAGCCAGGCACTCGGTCGGCTGCAGCGCATGCCAGCCGCGATTCAAGTCGAACTGCGTTTTGCCGGCCCCTGATGCTTCGGGCGCATCCGCCTTTCTTGAACCCGAGGCTCCCGAGGTCGACGTCCACATGGTCGCAAACTCCCTCGAGGGTCAGTGCGAGAGCAGCACCGGCAGGCGAGGATCTGCGAACACGCCCGTCGTTGCGCCACCGAGAACGAAGTCGCGGATGCGGGAATGGCCGAACCCTCCCATCGCAAGCATCTGTGCGCCCTGCGCCAGGGCAGTCTCCTGCAACCCCAGGGATATCGTCCTTTCGCCGAGGGCGATTTCGATCGGATCGGCCTTGACCCCCCGCTTCTCCAGCGAGGAAGCAAGGAGACTGGCGAGAGCAGCCCCGGCCAGGGGCTTCTCATCGCGGACCGTCAACACCGTGACGCGACCACCCTCTGCCAGGAGCGGAAGGACATCCCCGACCGCGCGGGCGGCGACCCGACTGCCGTCCCAGGCGACGGCGACATGGTCCAGCCTGGCGGCCGGTGGAGCGGCGTTCGGCACCAGAATCGTCGGCCGACCGGATCCGAATACGACGGCCTCGATCAGATGTTGCGCCGACGCAACTTCCCGGGACCAGGGAAGCACCGCCACGTCATGGTATCGAGCCTCGGCGGCAGCGGCATCGAGGAGCCCGCTCAGAACGACCTCCCTGCTCGAGCAGTTCACGGCGGGAGGAACCCCGATCCGGCCTAAGAGGTCGTGAAGGCGGCTGCATTCCGACCTGCTCTTGTCCTCCGCCGCCTGAACCAGACCGGGAACGTCGATCAAGAGGCCGGCCAGCGGTGACGGTACGCGCGGAATGTCGACGGAGAACGTCGTGACGTCGAGCGTCGCGCCCAGCGAGACCGCGAAACCGGCAGCTGCCAACACGGCCTGATCGTCCACGGCTTCCGGATAGGTTGCCAACGGCATATAGGCCTTGCGGGTCGTGATCATTTCGCTTCTCCAGGTGTTTGAGCCGAGCGCGGAGATCGGCCGAACCGCAATCTCACACACTGTGCAATTCTGGAGGATGTCAGCGGGCCTGCCCTTGATCTGGGTCAACGGCGAGGCCGGCCTTCACTCGCTAGTGGTAGATAAAGAGCGGCACCGGCGCGCTGTCGAACAGGTGCCGTGTCGTGGAGCCGAAGAGAATCTCCCGGAATCCCCGATGACCGAAAGCTCCCATGACGAGCAGCCGAGCCCCCGTTTCCGAAGCGCGCCGCAACAGGACATCGGCTGGGCTCTCGCTCGTGGCGACCGCCTCGAGGTCCACATCGACCCCATGCAGCGCCAGGAACGAACCGGCTCGTTCGGCAACCGACAGGGCGGCGGACTGCTCCCGTCCGATCGACATAATACACGCCCTGGAGGTTCCAAAGATCCCCATCAGCGTCGCGACCTGCAGTGCCTTCGCGGCCGGCGCGCTTCCATCGTAGGCCACCAGGACGGGCCCCTTCTCGATCCACCGGGGACCCGTCACCACAACCGGACGACACCCCTTGGCGATGACGTGGTGGACGAGGGGCGTCACGCCCTCGACCGCCTCGAGATGAAACTCGGCATCCCGGCCGGTGACGACGAGGTCGCACGTCTCGATCATCCGAAGCAATCCGTCGCGCACGTTCGCTTCCATCATGGTGCACTCGGCGTCCATGCCCTCGTCCGCCAGGGATCGCCGAAACATGTCCGGAAGTTCGGCGATTCTTGCGCGCCGTTCGTCGGCGAGCTGCTTGCGATGCTGCAAGCGGTCGTAGGCATACTGCACGCCGCCAATCGGCACCGGCTCGGCGCGATCGAGATCGCTGACATCGAGCGCCGTCACGCCTCTCACCTGGGCGCCGCACCGGCGAGCGAGCGCCGCAGCAAGCCCCCTGGCAGCGACGGCGGACGGAGTGTCATCGACGGTGACGAGAATCGAACGCATGGAAGCCCTTTCCTTGTCTGGTAACGGCACCACTCGGATGTTCCTACCCGGAGCAAACTTCGGATCGACCGCGACTGATGGCCAAGCGAACCGTCAGGGCCTTACGGCGAGGATGTCGCAGGGCGGGTAGCTTAGAAGATCCTCGGCGACGCTTCCCATGACGACGTGCGCGATGCCGCTCCGCCCGTGAGTGCCGAGAACGAGAAGGTCCGGCTTCAGTTGATCCACCTGATCCTCGATCACGTCGCGCACAGGTCCCTGCTTCACGACCGGAAACACGCGAGGCGGCACCGCCTGCAAGAGAGGAAGCAGTGCTGGAAAATCCCCTTTGATGAACCGCTCCATCTCTTCCTCATGGCTCCTCGAAATTTCCTCGCGGGTGTCCTCGCTCCTCAGGAAAGCCTTGAAGGGGACATCGAACGCATGGACTAGATGAAACTCCGCATTTGGAAACGACTTCACGGCGAATTCGATGGCGCGCCGCGAGCAATCGGAGAAATCGACTCCCACCATGATGCGGCGATAATCAAATTGCGGTCTCGCCTTGACCATCAGGACCTGGCACGCGCGACTGCGGATGACGCGTTCCGCCGTAGTGCCCCGGAAGAGTTCACGTGTCTCGTTGCGGTGAACGCCGAGAACGATGAGCTCGCACCCGAACTTCCGGGCGACGCCCTCGATCTCCTTGTAATCCGTACCGAGCACGACCTTGATGTCGGGCGCCATCACTCCGGCGCCATTCAGCGTTGCGACATGCTCACCAATCAACTCACGAGCCTCATCGACCAGCCGGTCAGCCGTCTGCCGCGGAAGTTCCGCGTCGACCACGTGAAGGATCGTGAGGGCCGCACCCGTCGCCTTCGCCAGGAGCAAGGCCCGCTCGACCGCGCGATCGGATCGCGCGGATAGATCGGTCGCGACCAGCACGTGGGAGGGTGGGAACGTTGCTGCTGCGTCCGTCATCGCGGCTGCCGAAAGGTCATGATCGACTCCTCGCCAAGTCACCTGCGGAATAGCACATCGACTGAAATGCGATCCCACGCTTTGACCTGGATCAAGATCACCAGAGACGTAAAATTTTTAAGCAAGCACGAGGCAGTACCGGCTGGCGCGACCATTCCAAGGCCTGGCTGGACAGGAGGGGTGGTCCGTAGATCGCGGTCGCGGCTTCGAAAAGTGGCTGGTGGAGAAACACGAGAAAACGCTGGGCCGCGTTCATCGCCGCAGGATCATCAAGCAGCTGCCCTGAGCAAAGCCGAAGGGATCACTCCTCGACCGCGACGATGCGGGCCGACCAGCTCCGCCTGTAGTTCGCCTCCATGAGCTATGTGCTGCTCGAAGGACTCTTCCATGCCGGCCTCAAGGCGACCAGGCTCGCCGACGCCACCTGCGGCACGATCCGTCTCGAACTCCTCAAGGTCACCGCCCTGGTCCGCGTCTCCGTCCGCCGCGTCAGGATCGCATGGCATCGAGCCATCCCCGCCAGCGAGACTGGGCGCTCGCCTATGCCGCCCTCGGCGCACAGCGCTGACACGAGCCACACAGCGCATAGTCGGCATCTCGGTCACCTACTCCGTTTCGGCGCGGACGACCGAAGTCGTCCATAGCACCCCCTATACGCTCCCGGCCCGCCCCATCAGCGGCACCGACGTGCATCTCTCTATCCTCCCAAAGCTGCTCAACTCCGTGAGATATCCGGGCTAGCTAGCGGCCTTCGCCGGCTCCGCCGGAGGCGGCACCGTCGAGGCGCTGGCTCCCGTCCCGACTGTATGCAGCACAACCGTCGCGCCTTCCTTGGCGAACTCGATGCCCATGCCCGGCAAGGTGCTGAACATGCGCTTCATGGCCTCGCGCTGGATCGCCGCCGGGTTGCCCGGCCGCGCCGTGAACTTGAAGCGGATCAGCAGCGCATTCTCGACGATGTCGGCCACGCCCTGCATCTTGAACGGAGCGAGGATCTCGTCCTTGAATTGCGGCAGCTCAGCGATTTCCGCGCCAATCTTCTTCGAGGCCTTGCGCAGCTTCTCGATGTCGGTGTCGCGTGCGAAGCGCAGGTTGAACTTCGTGGTGATCCAGTCGCGGCTGAAGTTGGTGATCTGGCCGAGCTGGCCGAACGGCACGGTATGCACCTGGCCGTTCTGGTGGCGCAGCTTGATCGACCGCAGCGTGAAGCCCTCGACCGTGCCCTTGGCCTTGCCGCAGTCGATGTATTCGCCGACTCGGAAGGCGTCGTCCGACAGGTAGAAGATGCCCGAGACGATGTCCCTCACCAGCGTCTGGCTGCCGAACGAGATCGCGATGCCGAATACAGAGGCGCCCGCAATCAGCGGCGTGATGTTCACGCCGAAATCCTCGAGCGCGATCATCACTGCGACCAGGCCAATCAGCACGGCGGCCGTGCGCCGCAGCAGCGGCATCATCGTGCTGATGCGAGATGCCGGCGGCCCAGCAGCGTCCCCGTCGGCGATTGCCTCGGCGGCTCCCTTGGTCTTGCGTTCCATGTAGGGCTCTGTCGCGTACTTGAAGAGCTCCCACACGACGTAGGCCACAAACAGTGTGAAGGCCGCGGTCCGCGACGAGCGGGTTAGCTGGTCCCACTCGGTCTCGTTGACCAGGCCCAAGACCTGGACGACCCAGCTCTCGACAAGGACCACGACAGCGGCGATCAGTACCGCGACCCGCACGCAGCGCGCGATCACGTCGGGAAGCTTCGGGTAGTCGCTGGCCGCGGTGCGCCCCGCAAGCTGCGAATCCAGGCGGCGAACGACGGCCTGCATCAGGGTCTCGAACAGCAGGACCGCGACGACGACGTTCAGCGTCAGCAGCATCGCCCGGGGAACGAAAGAGCGCCCCGAGATCACCCCGAACACCGTCGCTGCAGCCAGCGCGATCATGAATAGCGGCGCCAGGGGAATCCAGCGGTTGCCGATCCAGCCGACCATGGGCGCCACCTTCCCCAGCCCCCCCAACCATTGGCGGGCCGCCTCCCGGGAGCCAGACACCATCCACAAGGCAACTCCGAGAAACAGCAGTGCAACGAGCACCTGGTAGCTGGCAATTGCCTCAAGTGGCGTCTGGATGTTGCGCAATACTGCCGTGAGCAAGCTCCCACACGATATCACAAGCATAAGCACCGACACGCGCCGGTACATAATCCCGGCCTCGCGGTCGCCCGCATCGCACAGCCGTGCAGACGGGGCGTCGGGCTGCAGCACGACGCGGAAAGCCAGCACCGAGAGCCGCCATGTCCAGATTGCCGCAAGAACCGCCACGGCCAGTCGGCTCTGGCCGTCGGCGCCGTTGAACCAGGCGCCCGAAGCGCCCTCGCAGACGCCCCAGACGGCGGCGACCCCCAACCCGTCGAGCACGACCACGCCAGCCAGACTGGCGAACGAACGCGCGCCAAACGATGCCGGTGCTGCCGCAAGCAGCCGCCGGCGCAGCGGCGCCAGCAGCAGGCGAAGCGCCGCCTCGGCCGCCACCGCGACGATGATGATCGCGCCCAGCAGCGCGAGATAGCTGCCGACACCCCGGTTGCCCGGGCCACGCTGGTCCAGCAATTCGGGGATCGAGCCGATCTTGTCGAGCACGACCGGCGCCGCCCGCAGAACGCGACCGGCATCTTTGAAGAAGACGGCGAAGGCGTTGGGTCCTTCCTTGGGCGCGGTGATGATGACCGAGGGTCCAGACGGCGGTTTCCCCCCCTTGGCGGAGGCAGCCGGTTTGGCTTCGGACTTGGCCTGCTCGGCCGGCCCCTTCCCCTGTGCTCTCAGCTTCTCCGTGACCGAGTTGCTGATGGCATCAACCAAGGCGTTGAATTGCTCTTGCGACAGCTCTGAATGCGGCACCGCAGCGGGTTGGGCGTTCGCCACACTACCCAGCAGGCTGCCAAGGAAAATGGACATGATCAGTAGAATGGCGTTCTGCATAGCTCGACCCATTGAAAGCTCACAGCAAGAGCACTCATCGTGCATCACACCCCCCTGATCAGCTCCTCGCCTGTGCGGCAAGCGGCAATCGTCACCACATTGGTTATATCGACGGGTATTACTTCCCGACTATCGCCCTCTCTATCGCTGCGTTCTTCTGCATCGAACCGCTGGACGAGCCCACCCAATAGGCGACGACGCTCGACGCCATTCCGGCCAGCGTGCCCAGCAGCAGCGTGACCATGTCGCGCTGGTTAGCGGGCACCTCCTCCCGGATGACCAGCCACAGCATAACTGCAAAGCCCAGCAGCACTATGGTCGACACAACGACGGCGCCGTAGGCGATTGGGCTCCGGGCTTCGGCCAGCTTAACGGTCTGCTTGCGGGCGCTCTGGATATCGGCCAGCCGGGCCAGCACCTCCTCATGTTGCTGGCGGCGTGCGTCAGCCTCGGCCAGGATCAGAGCCGTCTTGAACTGCAGAGCCACATTGGGATCGTGTGCGATGGCAGCCTCGATACCCGAAGGGTCATCGGTGCCCAGTATCTCCCGCGCGATGCCGGTTACCTTCTCGACCGCGCCGCCGGTCCTGTCGCCCAGGATCCAGCTGGCGACCGTGGGCGCGATGCCGAGCAGCAGGGGAACAAGAGGCATCATGCGGCCTCCAGGGTGATGCCGAGCGCGGCCAGGGTCTTCGGGCCAGCGACGCCATCCGCCGTCAGTCCTCTTGCCTTCTGGAAGGCAACGACGGCCCGCTCAGTGACGGGCCCAAAGTCGCCGTCAGCGACGACACCAAGAGCGGCCTGCAGCTTCTTGATGCTATCGCCCTTCTCGCCTTTCACGTGGATGCCATCAGCGTCCGCTGGTGTGAGGGAGAAATTAGCGACCGGCGTGCCCGTTGGCCGCCACCACTCGGTGATGCGATTGGCCCAGCCCGTCGCGAACACGGCCTGGGAATGGTCGTTGCCGATAATGCGGAGGAAGTTGTCGAGGCGCTCGCAGATCAGCGGCCAGAACAGCGTGGCCTGGTCGACCGCGCCCAGCTTCTGTGCGCCCAGCACGACCATCAGCGCTTTGACCGCGCGGCCGGTGCCGCTGTTAACGGCATAGTCGAACAGGAACTCGAGTACCCTGGAATCCGTCACTCCCTCCAGACCACGGAAGAACACGGTCCGGTAGATCTGCCTCGCCTCCGGAATCGTCAGGACCTCTACCTCGGCCGCGGTCACGGCATAGCCACGCCATGACGAGAGGGTGGCCTGGGTGATGCCGTACTTCGTCGGTCCGCCCCGGTCGGCCGGATGGTTCGAGTATCCTGCCTCACGGCGGATCACGTCGGTGATGAGATTGTCGATTGCGTCGCTCATGGCGTGCCTCCGATCTTGTGCAGCTTGTCGAACAGCGCCCAGAGCGCGGCCACGCCAACGGCGAGAACCCC
>Ga0255177_1000434_pt1 | contig 12014 bp, 7 predicted proteins | sample Atl_Atlam_RepB_8_2_FD_183641 | JGI IMG/M metagenome (GOLD analysis project Ga0255177, IMG submission 183641) | Freshwater microbial communities from Altamaha River, Georgia, United States - Atl_Atlam_RepB_8d | ecosystem: Environmental > Aquatic > Freshwater > River | place: USA: Georgia...
TTTATATTTAATAATAAAAAAAAAGAAACATAAAAAAAGAAACATAAAAAAGAAAAAGAAAAAGAAAAAGAAAAAGAAAAAAAAAATATAAAAAGATATTATTTTTTTTAAGATTCTAGTAATATTTTATTATTAAAATGGTATCACAAGGAACTGCATCAAATCATAATACTGGATACACAGGATACACAGGATATACTGGATTAGGTAATATGGATATGTTAAAAAGTCAAATTCTTACAATGTTTGCATTGCGAAATGATGGAAAAACTGAAAACGGTATATTTATGGCTATCTGGGCAATAATCCTAATTACTTGTATTGATGCATTTTTTAGATTTATCCCGATTTTAGCATCCCGAATAGAGTTGCTAGGAAAGGAATATTTCAAACGGCGTATAAATCAAATTCCATTGGTAAATAGTATTAATCCTATTGTCATTAGTGGTGCGGGTGGAGAAGCTAGTATTACATTAATTCGTAATTACAAAGAATATGATGAAAATAATAAATCTACAAATACTAGTAATAAAGATATTATACTAGAAAATGAGTTAGTGGATGCCGTAATTGAATTTATATGTAGCCAAGACGCTACACGCCATTTGCGATATACTAACAAATATTTTATGAATAATACCGAGCCAATAAGCATATCCCGCGATATTACTGCTAGGATGGAACATTGTGAACTAAATCCAACCACTAATCAAATAAATTCACTTGTGATTAGGCTTTCTAGCACAACATTGAAGATTTCGCAAATGAAAGAACATTTGAATCGCATTTTAAGTGCATATCAGGCTGAGAAATGCAACCGTTTAGGTGGACAGAAATATTATTTTAATGAGATTCATATTCCACCAATGCCGGATATAGATGGTGGATTTCGTTGGGAATCTGCACCAAAAAGAATTACATTTAATATGACACCTTTTAATACATATAAAAGTATAAATAATATATTTGGAGCACACATTACACAAGTTCGCGACCGGATAAACCTATTTATCAATCATCCGGAATGGTATGAACAACGCGGAATACCACACACTCTAGGTATTTTATTACACGGACGACCTGGTTGTGGCAAGACCTCTCTAATAAAAGCATTAGCCCGTGATACAAATCGGCATGTATTTAATATTTCATTGCGGACTACAACTACACAACGCCAATTGCAAAATTTATTTTTTGATGAAAATATTGCGATTACAAATGCAATGAATGAGACTAGCACAATTACTATACCGTTAGACCAACGAATATATGTGATAGAAGATATTGATTGTATGACTGATATTGTTCTAGACAGGGCATTTAAAATGCAAGAATTGGAAAAACAATACAATAATTCTAATAATAATGCTAATAATAATGCTAATAATAATGCTAATTCAAATAATAATGCTAATGATAATGATAATTCAAATAATAATGCTAATGATAATTCTATGGTAGAGCCAGGAGATTTGAATTTATTGAATATTGGTATGCCTGGTAGTATGAATACTCCTATAGATTTCCTAAATCTACCTGAGAGAATGAGTTTACCAAAGGAATTACAATCAAGAGATTCTAGAAGAATAAATATACCATTTCATGGTATTCCTGGTATTCCTGGTATTTTTACACAATCTGCACAATTTAATTCCGAGCCTACAAGCACAGGTAAATCTAGAAAAGGTAAAGAGCATATAGATATGATAAAAGATAATAAAGAAGAGCTTACATTATCTTTTCTATTAAACCTGCTAGATGGTGTTCTAGAGACTCCTAATCGTATTTTAATTATCACTAGTAATTATCCAGAACGGTTGGATAAGGCACTTATTCGTCCAGGTAGGATTGATATGAAAATACATTTTGATAATGCTGATATGGGTATGATTATTGATATGTTCCGGCATTTTTATAATCTTACAGAACTAGAATTGCAAAATCTAAAATTAGATAAAAAGATGAATAAAATGTTTACACCAGCAGAAATTATTGCCGTGTTATGTAATAATTATAAGAATGCCTACGATTCAGTTGCTAGTTTAAATAATATGGTAAGAGTTTAACACCAATTAGTGCCAAAGCAATAGTTTGAAATGGTATTGATTGTTATTCTAGAATAAGAAATATTCAAGATTAAAAATATTGCAAAAGAAATATCCTTTTATAATAATAGTATATTACATAGTGATAGGTAATAATAAACATAAATAAAAGAATGAATAATACATCTAAAATTCTAGAATTAGTTAATAAAATACCGATAAGTGTTTATTTTTCTCAATTACCGGATAGGCAACAAGCTTTAAAATATTTAGAATACCTTTATAAAAATATTCCAGAAAGCCAAAATGTTAATTCCGAGCAATTATTCCGAGAGGTTATATCCCGCGAATTGCGAGGTGTATCTATGAAAATTACAGAGCCAGAAATACTTATTCTAGTTGCATTAGATAAAATCACTTTAGCAGATTTCAGTTTATCATCACAACTTTTGATTAATAAAGTAATACAGCAAAATCCTGATACATACGATTTAGATGTAATGCAACGCATAATGGCACAAATTATGACTAAATTACCGCGTGATTTAAAAGAAAGGGTTTCAGCTAAAGATAAATTTAAAATATTTCAACTCGTTGCGGGACAATTAAAAATGAATCCTCAACTTCTAGAGAAATTTGCAAATTATGATGCTAGTTTAAATAATGCAATTACTATGGAACTAGATTCGGGTGATTATAATAATCTTAATAAGAAATATTTACAAGAATTATATAATTATCAAAAAAAACAACCCTATATTAGTTCTAATAATCTAGAATATGGTTCATTAGCAGCGGAAATTGCTTTATCTCAAGACAATAAAAAAAAGGTTGATTCCAATGTGTCTAGAGCACAATATATAGACCAATCACCAGATTTAATGGTTGGTGTAAATGATAATACATTATATTATTTTGACCCAAGTAGTGGAACATTAAGTGAAATGCCTTTAAATAAAAATCAAACACCAGTATCAATTCAGGATTTACAGACTATTCTAGCATCTCAAAAAATTAATCAAGCAGATATACAGAATGCCATTAATTCAATTCATTCTACAGCACCCAATACCACTATACCAAATACAACTATTCCTGCTAGTTTCTTCACAGAATTAGAAAATACTTTTAAAGGATTAATAACAGGAACTACTCAAGCCCAAGCAGTTATACAAACTACTTCAAATATTACACCTACCGAACCTGTTCCTCCCGCATTTTTAACTAAATTATATAATTTAAAACACGGTAAAAATAAAGATGATGACATTAATAATAGTATTTATTTTGAACAAAATAACACTGTTGATTTTAAACCACACGAAACTAGAACATCAACTACTACTCCTTCCACTACAGTTCTAAACCCGTCCACGACAGTTCTAAATCCGTCCACGACAGTTCTAAATCCGTCCACTACAGTTCTAAATCCGTCCACTACAAGTTCTACTGCTTCTAATACTATCAGAGGCTCTTCTCTAGTTGATTTTGTATTAACTAATCCATTAACTACTTATAAGGCATTCAGTGGGTTAGCACCGCACGAAACAAGACCACCTACTACTACCATACCTATCACTACTACACATTCTAATACCCAATCTACTGCCCCTACTACCACTTCTACCCCTACCACTTCTACCACTACTGTTTCCACTACAACAACAACAGGCCCTTCTAACTCTTTAAATACAACAAATACAACTAAAGAAGATACTACCGCTCTTAAAACAATTTCAAATACTAAATCTAATTTTGCAAATCTTGTTGAAAACTCTGAAGTTATCTCTACCGAACAAACAATCGCAGCTAAAATTAAAAATGATAATAAAAATGTTGAAAAAATTGCAATAGGATTTATTACAATACTTATATTAATTTTTCTAATTGCAGTTATTACCTATGTTAAAAATATAAAAACACAAAAATAAGAAAAAAATAATAAAAATAATAACAATTAAAATTGCAATATTACAAATTAAATGTTAATTATTACCTACTATTGAAATTCAACAGGAATAATAGATTGTGAATTAACATCATAATATCCTAAAAATACACCAATATCTTCATTTTTAATAATACTATAAATACCTTGATTTTTCTTATCACAATAATAATCATTATCTTCAATAGTTAAAACATCTAAATTTTCAATTTCAGGCATTGTATCAGGATACCCCCTTTTATCAATTGATATTTCTTTTGATGTTATTATATTATTTTGTTTAGATTCTTGTTTTGATTCTTGTTTAGATTCTAGATTTGATTCTTGTTTAGATTCTTGTTTAGATTCTTGTTGTGTTGTTTTATTTGTATTTTTCTTTTGTATATTAGATTGCTTACCATCGCTAGTATCCTTCTTATTTATTTGTTTTTTTATATTTTCTGTTTTATTTTTCTTTGATTGAACTGCAAGTCTTTCTGCTTCTGCAAGTCTTTCTGCTTCTGCAAGTCTTTCTGCTTCTGCTAGTCTTTCTGCCTCAGCAAGTCTTTCTGCTTCTGCTAGTCTTTCTGCCTCAGCAAGTCTTTCTGCTTCTGCTAGTCTTTCTGCCTCAGCAAGTCTTTCTGCTTCTGCTTCTTCTTGTGCTAGTCTTAAAGTTTCTTCATCTAATAATCGTTGTGCCTCTATTAAATCGTTATTATCTTCATTTACTGCTACAATACTAGCTTCTGGAACAGGTTCTATAACGGGTTCTATAACGGGTTCTAGTTCTTCTTTTTTACTTGGTTTCTTAATTCTTTTTATAGGTTTTTTGGATTCATTTTTAACTGTTTCAGGTGATATATTTGGTATATCAGCACTTGCTTGTTCTAGTTTCTTTTTATCAGGTCTTGAGCGTGATTTTTTAACTGATACAGCTATAACTACATCTCCATCCGCATCAATACTAGGCGTATTTTTAATAATTTCATCCTGTTTTTCATCTATCTTTTCATTAACTATAGGTGTTAAAGGAATACTTTCTTTAATATCAATAGATGGCATAACTTGAATTTTAGAATCAAATATTTTTTCAGGCACTAGCATATTTTCTGCATTTGCATTAACACCTATAGGTGGTAAAGAGATATTGCTAGTATCAATATTTTCATTAGACTTCTTTTTTAAAGCATTTGCATTAGTATTAGAATTATTTTCTAAATAACGAATACGACTTTCTAGTTCTTTAATTTTTAAATCACGTTCCTTAATTGTCTTATCCATTGTGCGAATCATAGATACATTATTGAAATTAGATTCATCAAACTTCTTTGAAAGCAACTCCGCACGCAAAGATTCTAGCTCATCCGTGTTCTTAGTAAAACGCTCATCAATTGCTTTCAGCTTAATATTAATTCGTTTGCTAAACTCATCAATACTGCTAGTAATATCATTACCAAATGAACTAGCAACTTGATTGAGTGAAAATTTCATTGATTCAATCTTACCTAGAAGAAACTCACGATAATCAGTAATCAGCTTGATTTCAATCTTGTTGTCTGATGCCATTATTGAACTTGATTTGTATTTATATTTGATACTGGTTTATTTAACCTTCTAGAAATAATTTTTTAAATTCAATTTTTTTTTATAAAGAAAAAATAACACAAAAATAACACAAAAATAACACAAAAATAACACAAAAATAACAATAATTATCAATTATTAAGCCAGATATATAATTTTTACATTAGGTAAGTATTCTTTAACTGCTTTCTGAGAACCTTTTTTGCCGTGTATATATAAATATTTCAAAGAAGCAGGTAGATTTCGTAAAATTGGAATATTGGCGCGACTCCATTCTTCTACAAAACTTAAATGCCACGGGATATCATCACCATTCATTTTTTTAGTTTCTAAGACCAATTTCTTAAGATTAGGTGGAAATGTAGTTTTCCTAATTATACTACCATCAATAGAATTTAGGACTAAGGTTTCTATTCCAATTGGTAATAAGTCTAAAGACTGTGTAAATGAATACCATGCATGAATTTCTAAATGTTTCAAATTAGGAGGTAAATTTGTTAGTGTTCCATTAAATGAATCATTACAAATACATAGAAATTCTAATGATGCAGGTAATTTATTCATTATTTCAGAATCTTCAATCTTTCCGTTAATATCAAAACAAAGATGTGTTATATCGTCTGGGATTTTATAAGATTGCCAATCTCCACATAACCATAATTTTTTATATTTTTGCAATAATCTGCTAATCATATCTTGTTCTATTAAATCTCTAGGATAATCCAAATTTACTCTTACAAAACCATTTTCCATTATACCGATACTTATATTATTCATATCTAATCCATATTCTAATGTACTATTATATTCGCTAGTAGACATTTATTATTTTCTATAATTTATTACACTAGTTGCTAGTTGCTTGATTTTGAATTTATAAATTATTTTTATTATTTCATATTTTCAATTTTTTATTTTCAAATTTTTATTTCATATCATATCTACTAATCCAAGTTATAGTAAAATAGTTAAATAGTATTATCCGCCAAACCATCAGCTACATAATTTCCAAACCATATTGAATACTTGAATTTATCAGTTGTATCTGGAACTTGATGACTATTCACATGAATTAATTTAACGCGAATCTTTCTTAAGTCCTCTAGAGTAGCATTAATTACCTTTATGCGTTGCATACTAGCATCAATACTTTCAATAAGTTCTTTATTCTTAACAGGTTCGCCGCCACTAGTTCTCCATCCATTCTTTTTCCACCCCGATAACCATAGTGAAACCGCCTTAATGCTATATTCACTATCACTCACAATCTTAATAGTTTTTCCCATTGCAGATAATTCTCTATGATATCGGATAATAAGTTTGAATGCGTAATCTAGAGCACCTAGTTCACATTGATTATTTGTTTTTCCTTCATATATTTCTTTAATATTTATACATTGTGCACCTAAATAGACACCTAATCCACTAGCACCATTATTTCCAGTTTTGTTGCGTTTTGCACTTCCATCTGTAAATATGTATATTTCATCATTAAGCACATTCCAGGCTTGTACATTATAATTTAATTCTAAATTAAAAGGTGCACTTTTAATATTTGCACATATCTCTTTAATGCGTATCTTTTCTTCTTGCGTTAAATCGTTTGTAATAAGACCACCACTACGAATATCTATTTTTTCTGTAGTTGTTATTGGTGCAGATATTTTATGCTTATATATATCTTGTATTTCAGCTTTATAAAAAGTATTAGCTTCTGCAAATGTCCCAAACTTTTTAAATAATGGATTTTTAAAACCATCCACTTGTGATTTACATTCTAACCAAGTTTTATATATACCGGGTTTACGACCTCTTTTAACAACATAATATGATTCCATTTCTTATATATATTGTAATTATAAATCTAAATGTAATTGTTTATTAGTAATATTAATATTAATATTAATATTAATATTATTAAAATTTTTGAAATACTAGATACTAGAATGAATTTTTTTATATATTTTATTCTTAAATATATTTTTGGTAATTATGTATTAGTTTTTTATAATTTGTTCTAATTCATGTAAAACTTTCTTTATAAGTATCAGACCATTTGTCAATAATTCATTTATGGAAAAAACCATATCTTTGAATTCTCCTGAATTATATGACAAAAAAATAACACAACCAAAACAATCTAAAAAAGCCGAAATTCAATCTATTCTAGAAAAATATAATCTTAAATCACCAAAAAAAAGTAAAACTAATGCAGTTCCCGTTGATTTTGAAATAAAACCCAAAGATGAAAATCAAATTATTCATATTAATAAATCTATACCAACTAACAATTTAACAACACATTCTAACAGTTCTAATACTTTAACAACACATTCTAACAATTCTAATACTTTAACAACACATTCTAGCAATTCTAATACTTTAAAACAAATAGCCCCGCCACAGCAACCTAAAACAATAGCCCCGTCACCTGTCCCGCCACAGCAACCTAAAACAATAGCCCCGCCACCTGCCCCGCCACAGCAACCTAAAACAATAGCCCCTTTACAACAGCAAATAAAGCAAAATGTAAATTCTCAGTCTGGAGGGTTTAATGAAAATAAATCAATTTCAATAGAAAAAGTAAATGCGCCGAATGTTAAAGATTTACTTGAGAGAGATAAAGCTATTAAGATTGCTAAAAAAAATGAAATGCCTCAGGCTGTTATACAAAAACCAAGAAATGGAATACATAATAAAATAAATATTTATAATTTCATACCAAAAAAACAACAAAGTGAATCACAAATACAAACAAATCATAATATGCCTTTTACACCTATAGGCATCAAAGCAAATGCGGAACATAATTTTAATAATGCTAGTGTTAATTCTAGTTCTAGTTTTTATAATAAAGGTGGTGGTAATGGTAGTGTTAGTGGAGGTAATAGAGGCAGTGAAAATATAAAAAGAATTTCAATTAATCCAAATTTAAATGAAGAAGAATCCCTAAATTATAAAGGTGAAATAATAAATACTAATATTAAAAATCAAATTGAAAATAATAATTCTCAATCTAAAATACCATCACCTATTAGAAATATACAATACGAAAAACAACAATTACAACAACAAAGACAAATACAAGAACAAAGACAATTACAACAACAATTACAACAACAAAGACAAATACAAGAACAAAGACAAAAACAACAACAATTAAATTACAAATCAATAAATTTAAATAATGAATTAAAAAAGGAACCCGATGCACCTAGAGAAGAAAGACGAATACAAATTCAAACGAATACAGGTGGTGGTAGTAGTCAAAAACAATTACGGGCATTAAAAATAATAAATCCTCTAGAAAAATCTAAAACACAGGAAACAAATAAAGAAGTTCATGAATCAGTAGATTCTGGAATAAGATATCTAGAAGCACAACAAAAAGAATTACAGAGACAACAATTACTAGAATTACAAAAATTCAAAGATAAAAAGGCTGAAATAATTAAGTTAAATAATAGGAAAAAAGAAATAGAACTTATGCGTGGTATTGAAGAAGAAAAAAATAAATTACGCAAGATTCAAGCAAAACAACTAGAACTTAATGAAATCTATAAAAATACAATAGAAATCAATGAAAATAAGAATAATAAAAACATACAAACTGGAGGAACAACACAAAAGAAAATAGTTATGAATGATTTTGATATAGATGCAAAAAGAACAAAAAAAAATAATATGAAAGTAAGAGCAGAACTAAATAAATTTGTTGAACCCAATATAAATACATTAATTCTAAATAAAAATACTAATCCCAAAAATCATAATTCAACAATAACAAAACAAATAGTTGCAAATCCTGTAATTGAAAATATACCACAGGAATCTAAGGAATCTAAGGAATCTAAGGAATCTAAGGAAGCTAAGGAAGCTAAGGAAGCTAAGGAAGCTAAGGAAGCTAAGGAATCTAAGGAAGCTAGGGAAGCTAAGGAAGCTAAGGAAGCTAAGGAATCTAAGGAATCTAAGGAAGCTAAGGAATCAAAGAATTCTAGCAGTAAAAAAGATTTTAAGATAAATCTTCCATTAAAATATTATAATAGAAAGGATAAATCAAATATAGTGTGGCCTAGTAAGGCGGAATTATATGATACTAATAAATTTGAAAATGTTTTTAATGTTTTTTTAGGACTAGCATCTTTTTTTAATAAGAATCAAAATAAAAATAAAGCTACAAAAGAAGAAATAAATAAGGAATTAAAGGAAATATATGGATTTCAAAAAATAGATAAATTTAAACCAATACTTCTAGAAGTAATTTATAAAATAATTGTTGGAGATAGAATAAAATTTACATTTGAATAATTGAAATATTTAGTTTGATAAATAATAGCTAGATGGCTAGATGGTGGATTATATAAAATTAATATCGGTATACTTAATAGAAAGGTATTAAGTTAGAATGGATTTAGATAAAATGATAGCAGATATAACTGCTGAAAAAGATAAACTAGAAAAATTAACAAAAAAAATATCAAAACCAAATAATACTTCTAGAAAGAGTTTAAAACAATATCATTTAAAAGCCAAATCACCAGAACCCATACCATCACCACAACCAGTGGAACCTGAAACAAAACAAGATATTGAAACAAAATTACAATTAAGTCCTAAAGATTTTCAACAAGTTCCTAAGCAGACTATAATGCGTATTGTAGAATTATTAAAAAATTATGTAAATATGGATAAATCATTTCGGTTGAAACACGAATCTCTTAAAACATTATATAATGCTTATTTAGACTTATATAAAAAATACAAATCAACAGGCGCGGGTTCTAATGTAAATAATGCTAGTTCAAATGCTAGTTCAAATGCTAGTTCAAATGCTAGTTCAAATACTAGTTTAAATGCTAGTATAAATAATAGCCAAATGGAAGAGATTAAAAATCACGATAAAATGTTAAAAAATATTCATTTAGAAATGAAGGATAATAATAGTAATCTTTATCGTGAACGCCTACTCATTCTTAAGAAAATTAGAGAACATCCAGAAATACATAAGGAGACTAAGGATAAATTATGTGGTCGTTTAATTGCGATTTTCAAAGCACCACCTATTCCAGAGTATAAGCCTCTAGCCTTATTACCCAAGGGCACCGGGAATGATGACCCTATTTATGGTGAAGAAAAGATTTCAGTGAGTGAATTGGATGAAGCTTATTTGCAAAAGCATAATGAATTAATGACTGTTTTTAAAGCCTATCAAAATCTTTATACAAAAGTATTAAATTATAAGGAACAGCTAGAAAAATATAAGAAATTACCAACAGGTAGCAGCATTTCTAGATGTGAAATGGAGAAGATGTTAAAAGACCAACGATTCGTTATGGATATGATTGATAAGATGCAAGATAACCTAGTATCTAATAAAGTTTTAACAGATAGTGAAAAAGTCCTAATAACCCCAGTTGCTAGTAATCCAGATAATATGAATGCATTTAATGATACAATGCGAAATCAAATTCGGCATATTATTGACCGGCAAGTGGATATTAATCCTAATACTAAGAGTAAGATTGAAAATCTATTGTCGCAGTATCAAAAATGTGATAGTAATGATGAATTTTGCAAATCCGGAAGAGAAATATTATTATTAAAGAAAATTACAAAGTAGTATTGTAATTGGTAATTTGTTTTTATTTTTTTTTTTATTTTTTTTTTCAGTGTTAGTAGTAGATACGCTAGATAGATAAAATGGCGGCAGCAGCAGCAAGTCCAAATGCAGCCGAAATTGAGAGACTGATAAATGAACGCAGAGAAAGGCAAACACATGGTTTAACAACTGCAAATCAGCAATATAGAGAGGAAATAGACCGAAAAGAGCAAGACAGACAGAGGTTAACGGAACAAATTAGACAGATACAAGAAGCTTTAAATAACCCTGCAACATCACAAGAACAAAGTCAGCAATTACAACAACAATTATTGAGAGCACAAGAACAATTAAATCAAATCACACAAAATTCCCAACATTTATTTCGTGTAATTACGGGAAAAATAAAAAATCTAATTGGGCGTTTACAAAATGCAGTTGCGAATGGAGGCAATTTAAATCAAGTTATTAAAGAAACAGTTGAAAGTTTAGAAACTATGGGTTTAGAAGTTTCTGCTTACGCACAATTGAAGGCAAAATCAGATGATACTCTTGCTAGACCTAAGCAAATACGAGGTGATATATCCCAAGAAAATATAAGACAATTTATAGATAACGATAATAAACAACTTGATGCTAACGGTATATTATCAGCCAATGGTAAAACTATAACTTTAGAAACATTAGATACAGTTCAACTAGTTGATCCTAACCGTTTAGAAACAGAAGACGAAGCTGAAGAGGCAACTGAAGAACAAATAAGAAATCGTTTAATTAATTGCCAATATTTGGAAATATTATATCTTACCAAGCACGATGAATTAATGAAAATATTCAGATTTACTTTGAATTTATATGA